>ERZ761607.1329-NODE-1329-length-31822-cov-17.315705_pt1 | contig 31822 bp, 20 predicted proteins | sample MGYA00511164_ERZ761607 | MGnify/ENA primary metagenome ERZ761607 (study PRJEB28899, sample SAMN02445080) | bioreactor sludge metagenome | biome: EBPR sludge | place: Australia: Brisbane, Thorneside Wastewater Treatment Plant | collected 2011-06-22 ... | reverse complement strand
TTGTGCTGAAATGCTTTAAATGATTTTTCCCATCCTGCAAATCCTGAAATCCTGATAATCCTGATTCAGACAATTAATGATTCACAGGATAATCGTCTGAACTATTCTTTTTGTGCTGAAATGCTTTAAATGATTTTTCCCATTCTGAAAATCTTTAAATCCTGAGCATCGGGTTCAGACAATTGAATTAGTAGATTGGCATTATTTGTTTAAGTTTATTATCAATAGGTGTGTTTTTCTTTTAAATTAGATATATTTGGTCATTGAAAAAGGGTAAAACATGAAACTGTCAAATTAAAGACTGATCATGCAAATAGATGTCTGTATTAAGATCATGCAGGCTTTTTCAACAAATCAGTTATCTAAATATTATGTTGGAAATATTGGCATTAGCCATCGGATAAAATATTTAAACACTTATGAAACAAATATTTACTATTCTTTTACTGATAGGATTGAACAGTTTAAATGGACAACCCACTGAGTTGTTTGATCATTTGAGAGAAGGTTACAATTTGCAAAAATTCCTTTGTTCATCCAATACAAAAGATTTAAATAGGGAAATGTCGGATCTGCTAATATCCGACTTCCGAAGTGAGCAACTTTTTGCCAGTTCCGATCCTTATGTTTATATCGGAAACTACGAAATGCAGATAAAAAGTGATATGTATTATCTGTTATTAAAATCACCTGACAAGACAGCATCTTTATACATTGAAAAGATCTCTGACAAAATAACTTCAGAAGCTAGGTGGGATCAATTCAGAAAATGGAAAGGTATATATAGCGGTATCAATTATTTGGGGAATGGATTTTACTATTTAAAACTGGATTCCCTGGATGATGTTTCTATCAATGCTACCATGAGGACAGATAAATATATTATTCATTTACAAAAGAGACTCCCGGGTGTTTCATTAAGTCGGGATTCGCTGTCAGAAGTTGAATGGAATCAATTCCATGAGGCAAATACGTACCTTTTGAAGGTCTTTAAAATGCTTATTGACCATTTAGTTGAAGAAAAAGAAATGATCTATTGTCCTTTAAACGGCAAATTGATCAACAGGGAATTTACCGCAACAGAAAGACTGGTTGGATTTATAGATTTCTGGACTGAGGTAAAGTATAATTTTGCGTTTTTTGATCAGGTACCTGAGGTGGATTGGGAAAAGGTAAAACAGGATTATATACCCAAAATGCTTATGCCACAATCCAATACTGCATACTATAAACTTTTAACAGAAATCTGTGCCAGACTGAATGACGGCCACACCAATGTTTATTATCCGGATGATCTTGTCGATCTGAATTATTACCCTAATGTTGAATTAGGCAATTTTGAAGATGGTATATACATTATAAATACAAGTAAATTCTACCGGGAGCGTTTGCCACTTGGTTCGAAAATTCTGAAGGTCAATAACGAACCGGTTTTTTCATATTTACAAAATCAAATAATTCCATACATCAGCGCTTCTACAGATTATATCAGGTTGCGTATTGCCCTGGAAAATCTCACCAAAATACCAGAAGGAGAAAAACTGGTCCTAACCTATCTGACTCCTGATGGAACAGAACAATCCTATGAATTCACAAATTTCCAGGATACCAGTTCATGGATCAATGAATATCCTGAATGGTCCCGGCTGGAATTTAAAGCTCTGGAAAATAAAATTGCATATTTAAAAATAAACACATTTAATACTTCAAAAGTAGTAGATGATTTTGTGGAGTTGAAAGATACCATTGGTCAATTCAAAAAACTGATCATCGATTTACGCGAAAATGGAGGAGGGAATTCCTTGCACGGATATGAGATATTAAAATATTTTGCTGCAAAACCTTTTGTCACAAGCAAATGGAAGACGAGAGAGCACAAAGCTGTTTTTAAAGCCTGGGCTGAGTTTGTTGAGGAGCCTGCCAAGGAAGAAATGGAAAAAGTTTGTTTACTTACTGCAAAGGGAGATTTTTGGTATGAATCTCCTCCGGATACCATCATTCCCTATAAAGAGAAGCATATTTCCATTCCCTTGATCATATTGACGGGAAATCATACTGCGTCCGCTGCGGAAGATTTCCTGATTGCTGCAGATAGTGCGGGTTTTAGTGAAACGGTTGGTGAATATACCTTCGGTAGCACCGGTCAACCTTTAAGTATCAGATTGCCGGGTGGGGGCTCAGCAAGGATCTGTACCAAAAGGGATACTTATCCTGATGGCAGGGAGTTTGTCGGTTACGGTATAAAGCCAAAATATCTTGTTAAACCTGATATCGCGGATGTTCTTAAAAATCATGATATGGTTCTGGAGTTTGCATTGAGGTTGAGATAATGAAAGAACATGTCTGAATCAGGATTTGCAGGATAGTTGTCTGAATCAGGATTTGCAGGATTGGAGGATTTGCAGGATAGTTGTCTGAATCAGGATTTGCAGGATTGGAGGATTACCAGGATAAATTTTTTCTTAAAAATGAAAATTCACATCAGATTATAAATCCATCCTGCAAATCCTGAAATCCTGAGAATCCTGATTCAGACGATAAATGATTCACAGGACAATTGTGTGAATAATTCTTTTTGTGCTGAAATGCTTTAAATGATTTTTCCCATCCTGCAAATCCTGAAATCCTGAGAATCCTGATTCAGACAATTAATGATTCACAGGATAATCGTCTGAACAATTCTTTTTGTGCTGAAATGCTTTAAATTATTTTTCCCATTCTGCAAATCCTGAAATCCTGAGAATCCTGATTCAGACAATTAATGATTCACAGGATAATCGTCTGAATTATTCTTTTTGTGCTGAAATGCTTTAAATTATTTTTCCCATCCTGCAAATCCTGAAATCCTGATAATCCTGATTCAGACAATTAATGATTCACAGGATAATCGTCTGAACTATTCTTTTTGAGCTGAAATGCTTTAAATGATTTTTCCCATTCTGAAAATCCTGAAATCCTGAGAATCCTGATTCAGACAACAAAAGATTGATAAGGGCTATTGGAGAAATTGGATTTTATCTGTAAGTTTATCTTCCTTTTTTTCACAGTTTGGTTTTCAAAAACTTTTGTTATAAATATTGAATCCGGTATTGATTTTACTTTTAAATTCGCTTGCACCAACGCGAAAGATGGCTTAAACGAATGCATTCATATTCAATTATCATAGCATAAAAATCAAAATAATAATACATGATCACACTGAAACAAACTGTCGGGCAATATTTCAGGGCATTGACTACCATGTACTTAGCTTTATTAGCGGGACAGATTGTCTTATTTGTCATTTTCCTGTATCTGAATTTAACTGATCATTCCCGACAACCTGATCCAATAGGTGGTATTTTAAAATATCTGGTCGCCATCTTAGTGATCAATGGATTTGTTGTTGGTCAGTTGATTTATAAAAAGAGACTCATTAAGTTAAAATCCCTTGATGATCTGGCTGCTAAACTGGAAGGATACAGAGGTGCCATGATCATGCGGTTAGCTTTGCTGGAAGGACCTTCTTTGCTGACATTGGTTCTTTATTTCTTAACTGCCGATCTGTTTTTTATAATGATGGCTGGATTTATCATCTTCATTTTTCTTTTCTTTATTCCCTCGAGAGATAAAATCTCCAGGGAATTGGAACTTAGCTCTGCTGAAAAAATGAAAATCGAAAATCCGGATGCATTGATCAATGAAATTTAAGCCGGCCTGGACGTGTATTGCTTATATTTTTTCCGGATTATTTCAAACAGGAATGACAGGAAATAAAACTGATTCAATAATGCAAACACAGGTTATTTTGCACCAGGCTAAAACAGCTATTTCTGTTGATCATTAGAATTTTTATAAACTTAATATCAGTTAAAAAAAGAGTTCATATGAAAAAAATCTCAATTGTTTTGCTTATTTCAGCTTTGTTTTTTTCCTGTAGTAAAAATCAACAGGTAGAAAATGTGGAACGTGCTTTTTATTATTGGAAAAATAGTCCCATCGAAACAGAAACTATCGACCATATTAAAAAACTTGGAGTGACAAAGCTGTACATTAAACTTTTTGAGGTTGATTACAGTCAGGTCAGGGGCAATTTTCCGTATGCAAAGAACAGACCTGGTCAATATGAAATGCAAGCGCTTGATTCTATTAAAATTGTTCCTGTCATTTTCATTAAAAATGGAATTTTTCAATATAATGATGAAAATTCACTTGACAAACTGGCAGATAACATCGTTTTTCTGATCAATAAATATAGCTCTGAAGAAAATTACAGTGAAGAAAAAATGAAAATTTTTGACTATGAAGAAATCCAGATCGATTGTGACTGGACGAAATCCACAAAAGATAAATATTTCTATTTACTGAAGAAAATCAAAGCATTATCCCGAAAAAAAATCAGTGTCACACTCCGGTTATACCCATACAAATATCCTGAGATCATGGGTGTTCCTCCCGTAGACAAAGCTACTTTGATGTGTTACAATTTAATAAAGCCATTGGTTTACCCAACTAAAAATTCGATATTGGATATTGCTGAACTAAAAAAATACCTGGATGAAAAAAAATCTTATCCATTGCATTTAGATATTTCATTACCCACATTTTACTGGACACAGCTGTATCAAAACAATCATTTTATGGGATTGATGGAATTAAGTATCAACGAAGTTAAAAGTTTTGCCAAATCCACCGGGCCCTTATGGTATACGGTCGAAAGAGATACGAGCATCGATTATGAAACTTATTTAAAAGCAGGTGATCAGTTGAAATGCGAGGATGTCCCCCAAAAAACGATCAACGAAGCTATCGCATTGATAAAAAATAACGTGGATCTGGGAAAAAACATCACCGTTAGTCTTTTTGATCTGGATAACAGCACCTTTAAACAATATACCAATGAAGAAATATCTGATTTTTACAGTCATTTTACTAAGTAATCTCAGTGTACTTTATTCCTGCGGATATTCGCCATACGGTGAAGATATCAGGTATTCTCTGTTTTTGCCAGAATATTTCAACTATCAGGATTTTGGTGCGTTCAATTACAATGCGGACTTGTTTGGTTTTGATTATCAGAATCATAACCAATATGAATCCAATGTTTATGATTGGTATCATTTTACAGGCAAAAAAGTTGCGGTCGATGAGATCAATGAGTGTTTGAATGTATTGACATTAACAGATATAAACAGCAGTTCAACAAATCAGTTTGTCCGGTATTTATTTAAAAATAAACTTCAACATGTTTTGCAGTATCTGATCATGGCCAAAAAATGTGAAGAATATTCCAATTTTGAGGTTGACGATCCCTGGGAAAGAAAAGATACCATCAGACGCAGTTACACATTGTTCCTGAATGAGTTGACGCGAAAGATGCTAGCAGAAAAAGATCCTTATTTAAATAGAAAGTATGCTTTTATTGCGATCCGAACTGCTTATTATGGCAGTGAATTTGATTACATTAAAAAGATTTTTCAAAGCCATTTTGCCCGGGGTAAAAAAGACTATCTATATTACTGGGCTTTATTTTTCAATTCCTTTCAAAACAAAGATGCGGGTTCTGACATCGCCAATATTATGGCTTACTGTCCGGAAAAAAGGTATGCAGCTTATTATTTTTTTCATGAACAATTTGATCTGAAGAATTCACTTACCAAAGCAACATCTTCTCAGGATATAGGGAATCTTTATGCTTTTGCATCGGTACAGCGTCTGGACCCGAATTTAGATTATCTGCGTAAAATATATGAACATAGCAATAAATCAAGAATTCTGGATTTTTTGCTATTAAGGGAAATAAATAAAATCGAGGATTGGATCTATACTCCGTATTATACCAACTATTTACCCTCTACCCAATTCACAGAATTTTGGTGGAGTGAAAACGATACAGAATTACATACCATAGAAACATTGAGGGCCAGGTCTGAAAAAGACAGAACATATGCAAAACAAATGCTGGATTTTGTAATCGGTGTTGATTACTCAAAGATACATGATGTTTCTTTATGGAATGCAGCTCAAATCCAACTGTTATTTATGACAAGGAATTATGATGCATGCCTGAATAAGATTGAAGTTTTTGAAAAGCAATTTGCGAAAAAAAAGATCATCTCCCAGATTGAAAAAATTAAAGCATTGTGCATTATTTCAAATCAGGAAACGGGTAGGGCCATCATTAAGGAAGCTGTAAAACCCATTATAATGAAATATAAAGATGATGAAAGATTTTTGTTTTCAATAGGTCGGGAACTTGAATTCAGGAAAAATCTTCCGGACGGTATTGCCATTATAGCATTTGGAAATCAAAAGTTCAGGAATCGGTATTATTACGATGAATCCAATAATTCTGTTGAGTGGAGAGGAAACAGGTTGTTGAACTCAGGGAATCTGGAATATTTTTATGAGTATTTTGATTATCTGGATTTTGTATATAGTGCTGATGATTTGAAAATTGTTGTCAATGGCCTCAATAAGAAAAAAAAGGGAGATGATTTCTATAAAACGATGTACAGTCAGTTGAAAAAAGATGAAAACTATCTGAAAGATCTTTTGGGAACCAAATATATACGGGAAAACCGACTCGAAGATGCCCTGAATGCATTTAATTTAATAGCATTTCGTTATTGGGAGGAAAACTATAACCCATGGGAAAGAGACAGATTTGATGATTCATACACTTTTGATAAAAATCCTTTTTATGATATCAAATATGTGGATCCGTTTATTCCGCATACAGAGAGGTATTTAGTAACCAAATTGTCTATAACACAGCATTTAATCAAATACCTGAAACTTGCTGACAACCCAAAGACTAAGAACAGGGATTACTATTATTTTATCATTGCAAATTGTTACCTGAATATGACACAAAAGGGTCATTCCTGGATGATGCGGCGGTTTACCTCAGTCACCAATTATGATCAGGAATACGATGAATCTTATATCGATGAATCAGAGTATGTCAATAGCCTTTTAGCCCAAAAGTATTACAGACTGGCTGCTGAAAATTCAAAGACAGAAAAATTTAAAGCCTTATGCCTTTTGATGGAAGTGTTTTCAGCGGATCCCGAAAGAAAACTGGACAGGTTGAAAAATACATATCCTGAATATTACCAAGAATTGTCATCCTGTGAAAATCTGGAGAATTATTTTGAAGCAAGATGAGCTTGACTGATATATCCAGGCAATAATATGGATCAATTCAATAAGTGACATTGAGCTGAATGTAATTTTAAAAATATCGACGGGATAATACCTGCACAAACCGGTTCAATAAATTGGAAGCTTCGGTTTAATGTTTTATAAATGCCATCGCCTGAAATGAATCAGTTGGTTATGGTAATTCATCTTTTTTTGGGTCATTGGGTACCATTAAGCAATGAGCATCTTGCTTCCTTTAAATGGTGAAAACTCAATTTTAATTACCATGCCGGTAAAAGATTAAAATCACTCTAATATCACACTGGTTTTCTGGTATATTTGATGATCTTTTAGTTTATTTTTGTTGTGCCTGAATGGAGTTCCAATGATTAATCAGTAGACAATGATCATAGGACAGTTAAAAAGGAGATGATCCGGAACGATGGCCGGATAAATATATCTAAAATGTTGTCATTAAGGGAGAAAAAACATTCATGAAATTTAATAATTGACAAAGATGAAAGCAAAATTTTTGGCTTCGGTGCTGATAACGTCCATATTTTTTTCAGCTTTATTATTCCTTTTCGCAGGGAAAATGGATTATTTTCAGGGTTGGATCTTTTTGGTGATCAACCTGATTTCAAGCTTCATGAATTATTTCACTACCAGGAATGATGCAGAACTTATCAAAGAACGATCCAAGGCAGGAGCAGGTTCTAAACCCTGGGACAAGAAGATTTTGGGATTTTCCAGTTTGACATATATTGTGTTTTTAGCCATAGCCGGATTAGACTCGGGACGTTTCCATTGGTCACCTGATTTTCATTGGAGTGTGTATGTTTTAGGGGTTGTCCTGGCAATTGTCGGACAAACGGTTTTTCTGTCCGCAAAGAAAGAGAATAAATTCTTTTCTACTGTGGTAAGAATCCAGACAGATCGGGGGCATACAGTTTGTGATACAGGTATTTATAAAATTGTAAGGCATCCAGGATATTTGGGAATGATGATCGCATTGGCCGCTTTGCCATTCATAACCGGCTCCATTTGGAGTTCAATTCCGATAGTCTTCGGAATCCTGTTATTGTTTTTACGAACATATTTTGAAGATGAAACTTTGAAAAAGGAGCTTCCCGGTTATATTGAATATGCACAAAGGATTAAGCAAAGACTGATCCCGAAAATCTGGTAATTCAGGTTTGCAAAACAAAAAAAAAGAGGAGCAATTATTCTTTCCATGGAAAACAAATCCATTCTGAATACACCATTTTACTGATTGAAATCAAACTGGTCAGAAGATAACCAGCCATCCGAATTGTAAACCATAATGATACAGATTTGCGATAAAAATGGCAACGATACCTGATTGGTGTTGTTAAAAAGCTTAATTCATCTGCAAATAATGTTTCGTGCCCAGGCTTACGGAAAATCCTGATTCGTTCATTTTTAGAATATAATATGATCATTCTCTTAGCCGAAGTTGCAGATTTATTTGAATGTATATGCTTTAAACGACCATCTTTCTAAAGCGCGAATTGATCATGTCATCTGGCAGCATCAGAGGTTTTTTGATTAACTTTGTCGGTTATAAGTATTGGAGTAATTGTTTTATAAATGGAATTTATAGTTTTTTTCAGTGTATGCATTAGGTGATAACAGTCCACTTATAGCATTTTTGAAATCAATGCATTTCCAAAAAGACAATGGTCCGGTTTAAAGGGCTTTTATTAATTTTAATCCATTGTATAATGACTTTTCAGGAAATAGTAAATTATCGTCGTTCTGTAAGAAAATATAAAGATTTGCCAATTGATTCAGAGATCGTAAAAAATTGTTTAAAGCTTGCGGTACTGTCGCCCAATAGTTCCAATATGCAGCTTTGGGAATTTTATCATGTTGAAGATCCTCAAACCCTCAAAAAACTTTCACATGCCTGTTTAGATCAAACTGCGGCAACCACTGCCCGGCAAATGGTTGTATTTGTTACAAGACAGGATTTGTTCAGGAAACACTCGAGAAAAATGCTGGATCTTGAAACCCTCAATGTATTGAAAAACAGTCCGGAAATCAAACATATTGAAAGGGTGAAACGATGGAAATTATATTATGGGATAGTGATCCCTTTCCTGTATAGTCGTTTTTTTGGATTATTGGGAATTTTAAGAAAAATAATTGTTCATATTGTCGGACTGTTCAGGCCAATTGTTTACAATGTGTCTGAAAATGACATGAGGGTAGTGGTGCACAAAACATGTGGCCTGGCTGCACAAACATTTATGCTGGCCATGGCTGATGAAGGCTATGATACTTGCCCGATGGAAGGTTTTGACAGCAGAAGAGTAAAAAGTATTTTGAAATTACCTTGTGGGGCAGGAATCAATATGATCATTTCCTGTGGGATCAGAGAAGATGGAGGTGTTTGGGGAGACAGAATGAGAATTCCATTTGAAGAAGTTTACAATAAAATTTGAAAAACTGTATAATCAGTTTTTGTACCATTAAAAAAGTTGCGGTTGAAGTGATTTTTGTGAGCAAAAGCTATGGCAGGTATTTTGCAAACATTATGACTATAATAATTGTAAGGAAGTTGAATTAAAGAAATTTGCGCTCCATGAGCGTGCTATTCAAAAAAATGGCTTACTTTTATAAGCTCAATCCGGTACTTTTACTTTTTTGCGAAAGCCATTTTCCTTAAGTCCGGGACGACTTCCTTCATCCTGAAAGCTGATCCCTAAAATAAATATAATCATCCATTATCAGCATGGAACTATTATTCAAGTAATGAGATTATATAGGTCAAGGGTCAATACAATATTAAGGGTTAATTCAAATCCTTACGCAAAGCTGAAAAGTCAATTAAATCAACTTTCATTTAATTATAATCAGGATGAAACAATGGATTTTAAAATTGTTGAAAATAATTGGTATAGCACTAACTGTATTATTGGCGGGATTGATCATACTGATATTCTTTACGGGTCCAAAACTACCCGAAAATGCTGACTCAATTATTGATCAAGTGCTTGATTCACCAATACCGGAACTTGTAAAAGGGGAATCGGGATACATTGTTTCTGACAATACTAAAATCTGGTATGAGTCAGTTATGCCAAAAGACACAAATAAAGGCGCTGTGTTATTGTTCATGGGCATTTCAAATGATGCTTTAGGGTGGCCGCAAAAATTCACAGACAAATTTGTTGAAAACGGGTATCAGGTGATAAGGTTTGATTACAGGGGAACAGGTTTTTCTGATTGGGTAGAAAATTGGGAAGAGAAACCATATGCACTGGCTGATCTGGCTACAGATGCCAAAATAATACTGGACACCTTGAAAATAAAAAAAGTTCATTTGGTGGGCGTCTCATTAGGTGGAATGGTTGCTCAGGAATTTGCCATTAAGTACACCGACAGAACAAAAACTTTAACATCCATCATGTCATCCGGCAACATTACTGATCCGGAATTGCCCCAAATATCAAAAAGAGTTGTTTTCGATTTAGTAAAAACAGCTATTAAATACGGTATCATTTCCAATGAAAAAAATACCATAAAATTACAATTAGCTGCGAGAACCATTCTTCGTGGAAATGCTCATTATCCCATAAATGTAAAGGATATTAGTGAGCAGATTTTGTATAATTTAAGAAAAAGAAATGGCTACAACCTGAATGCATCGAGCCAACATCACGAAGCGACGTACCGTTCAGGCTCCCGTTATGATCAATTAAAAGAACTCAAATTACCCGTATTGATCATACATGGAATCAATGATCCGTTCATACCTATAGAACATAGTAAAAAATTAGCTAAGATCATTCCTCACTCCAAAACAAAATGGTTTGAAAATATGGGACACGATATTCAACCAGTTCATATGGAAGCTATATCACAAGAAATTATTTTAAATTTTGGAAGTGATCGATATTAATGATTGCATGACATGGTTCGTCCTCTAAATTGAATGGGAAAGGCATGAAATAGAATTATAAAATTAATAAAAAAAACAAATTATGACACTTTTAGTAATCGCAGGTATTATCTTGTTAATACTTATCTCAGGCATCAGGATTGCTCAGGAATATCAGCGTGGGGTGGTATTCAGACTTGGTCGTTTCCAGGCAATTAAAGGACCTGGAATATATTGGATCATCCCACTGATTGACAGTCAACAGAGGGTAGACATCAGGACAAAAACGGTTGACCTGGAACAACAGGAGACGATCACAAAGGATAGTGTAACCATCAAGGTAAATGCTGTATTGTGGTTTAAGATAACGAACCCGGAGGATGCCATCATCAAAGTAGCGGACTACAACAAAGCCGTTTATCAGTTTTCTGTTACTGCATTGCGCAATATAATCGGACAGCACACACTTGATGAAGTTTTGAGAGAAAGAGAACAGATCAATGGCACGCTACAAAAAATTGTGGACACTACCACTGAACCCTGGGGTATAAAAATTGAAATGGTAGAGATGAAGGATGTGGAAATTCCTGAGGCCATGCAAAGGGCCATGGCAAGAGAAGCTGAAGCCATCAGGGAAAAACGCGCAAGAATAGTAAAAGCTGAAGCTGAACTGGAAGCATCCATAAAACTTACACAAGGGGCCAAAGAAATGGAGAGAAGTCCCATTTCGATTGAATTACGCAGAATGCAAATGTTGTCCGAAATAGGCATTGACAACAATACAACAACGATTGTACTGGTTCCGTCAGACTTTACCAATGCTGCCAGGAGTTTTACTGAACTCATGGGAAAAAAGTAAAAAGGATCGGCCATTGCAATAAGGAAAATTCATGAAGGAAGTCATTTTGACTATAGCTGAAATGAATGTTTCATTGAGAAAAATTTTGAAGACGCTACAGGGTGCTGGTCCGGGTGGATGTTCTGGTGTATTGCTTATATAGGATAGTGGATTTCTTTCAGTCTCATATCGTTATACCAACAACCAAATTTGAGGTTGCTCCGGTTTGAGAATGAAAAGCTGGCAAAAGTTTTTTATATTCATTCAACAAAAATGCATTTACTTCGATGATGTATTAAAAAATTATTTAACTTTATTTCCACTATCTTTTTGATTAAAATTTTTTGAGTGAACGATTTTTCGGATGATCACTATCCAGATCATTTCAATCAGAAAATTTCCCCGGTGAATCCTCATTTGTAGCAAAACGGATACAGACAAGATGAATTATAACAAGTATTCAAAAATTGCATTGATAAGTATTAAACAAGTGAAAAATATTGAAATAATGTAGTTATTTAGGTGGTTAGCTAATGAGTCTGTCAGGACTGTTAGTCTCTTTGAATTGAGCGTGTACTTTGAGCAAAAGACACCAAATTTGTCCTGGAATCTTAGGTTTTAAACCTTGGTATAAATCATTAGCTAATAGACTTAAGGCTAAAAGACTATTGAGCTAAACAATTACGAAATAATTAAACACTAAAACTATGTATATTGTAGAATCTTACTCCATTGCCATTTTATTTTGCATTATTACCATGTTTTGCTGGGGATCATGGGCCAATACACAAAAACTTTCCGGAAAAGCCTGGCCATTTCAATTGTTTTACTGGGATTATGTCATAGGGATTGTTTTGACGACCCTTTTACTGGCATTTACCATGGGCTCATTCGGTACTTCCGGACGCGGATTTATTGAAGACCTTTCACAAGCAGAGATGAGCAGTCTGGGTTTGGCATTTTTGGGAGGTATAATTTTTAACCTTGCCAATTTATTATTGGTCATTGCCATCGATTTGACCGGAATGGCGATCGCTTTTCCCATTGGCATAGGCATCGCACTTATACAGGGTGTTTTGCTAAATTATCTCAATAAACCAGAAGGCGATCCCATACTTATTTTTGGTGGCGTAACTTTGGTATCATTAGCCATTATTCTGGATGCGATAGCTTATAAAAAGGTTAGCACAGTTGAAAAAAAGACACCCTTAAAAGGCATATTGATTTCACTTGCTGCCGGTATCCTGATGGGATTTTTCTATAAATATGTTGCCCAATCCATGGCGGCAGACTTTTCAGTTCCCGAAGCCGGCAAATTGACGCCCTATACTGCGCTGGTGATATTCAGTATCGGAGTATTTATTTCCAACTTTGTGTTTAACACCGTCAATATGTATAAACCTATATCCGGCATAAAAGTTACCTATAGCCAGTATTTTAAAACAGGTTCACTCAAACTGCATTCCATCGGTATGCTGGGCGGATTGATCTGGGGTATCGGAATGTCGTTCAATATCATCGCTTCAGCGGTGGCAAGTCCTGCCATTGCTTATGGTTTGGGCCAGGGTGCAACGATGATTGCTGCTTTATGGGGTGTATTTGTATGGAAAGAGTTCAAAAATGGGCCCAAAGGCACCAATTTGTTGCTCACTTTCATGTTTATATTATTCATTCTTGGTTTGGCATTACTCATTTTGGCAAAATAGCTTATGGAAAGGAAACGGAATAAAATTGTTGTTATAGGCAGCGTAAATACCGATATGATCATTAAATCGGCCAGATTGCCTAAGCCTGGCGAAACCATTTTGGGCGGTGTATTCTCCATAGTACAGGGAGGAAAAGGAGCCAATCAGGCAGTGGCTGCCGCAAAAGCAGGTGGGAATACTACATTTATAGCCCGTGTGGGCGATGATGGCTTTGGCGAAACTGCTATCAATAGCTATCAATTAGCAGGTATTTGCACCGATTTCATTATAAAAGATAAAACTTTTCCTACGGGTGTAGCACTGATCAATGTTTCTGAACAAGGTGAAAACAGCATTTCAGTGGCTTCAGGTGCTAATGCAATGCTGTCGGTTGAGGATATCACTGCCTGTCGCGATTCGATCCGTTCTGCAGGTATTTTGCTTATGCAACTGGAAACGCCCATTGATACCATTCATTTCGCAGCAGGTTTGGCTAAATCAAACAATGTAACCGTCATACTGAATCCAGCACCGGCACAAAAACTACCGGATAATTTGTTGGCACAGGTAGATATTCTTACACCCAACGAAACAGAAACAGAGATTCTGACAGGAATTTTGCCAGATACAGAAGAAAATATAAAAAAAGCATGTGATTTGCTAAGAGAAAAAGGGATTAAAACCATTATCATTACCCTTGGAGCAAAAGGTGTGTATCATTCCGAAATTGGATTTGTAAAGGGCTTTAGAGTGGATGCAATAGATACCACAGCAGCCGGAGATGTTTTTAACGGCGCTTTTGCAGTGGCTTTATCTCAGGGTAAAGGTCATCTTGAAAGCATTGTTTTTGCCAACGCGGCGGCTGCGCTGTCAGTTCAAAAACTTGGCGCACAGAGCTCTATTCCTTCCATATCTGAAATAGATAAATTTATCATGGAATGGGAGAATTGAATTTCTGGTAAAGTCTGAAGGCATAAATATTGCATCTTCTCCGAAAAGTCTTTGCCCCCTAAATCCCTACTGATGTTTTCAGTCAGTACCGGCACTGACGGTTTCATTCAGTTCATGCACTGACGTTTTCATTTAGTTCATGCACTGACGTTTTCAGTCAGTACAGGCACTGACGTTTTCAGTCATTACAAGCCTAAAATTGGACTTTTCGAAATAGACTCAATATTTTATTTACATAATCAGCAGCATAAAAAATGAAATCGACTTTATTATTTATGACAATTTTATTGGGTGCAACTGGATCTTTTTCACAGACACAATGGTCTAAAATCTCCGAATCGCCTGTTCTTTCCATGGATCCGGCATCAGGTATGTGGGGCGCATATGGACAACCAACGGTCATTCAGCATAACGATACCTTAAAAATGTGGTATGGGGTCGCTGAAGGTGCTGACCCTTATGATCACGTTCCAAAAGGCAGGATCCATTTTGCCTGGTCATTGGATGGGTTGAGCTGGCAAAAATATGGAACAAGTCCGGTTCTGGATGTTGGTGAACCCGGAGCATGGGACGGACAATGGCTGGATACACCGGAAATCCTTTGGGACGGAACTGAATTCAAGCTTTATTATTATGGTGATTCAACGTATCAGCAAGGCCAGGGCAATACGGCCATCGGACTTGCAACTTCTCCGGATGGAATCCATTGGGAAAGGCAGGGAAAAGTGATGCAAAAAGGCGGTTCAGGCGAATGGGATGCCAGATACATCGAATCACCTGCGGCATATTTTGATAAAAATTCAGGGGTATATGCTTTGTGGTACATGGGTATGGATGAAGTAGGGTGGGTCAAAATGGGTCTTGCCATTTCTGCTGATGGATATGCATGGATGAAAAACCCATCAAATCCTGTGATGTCAGTAGGTACATATCCATCCTGGAATGATATTGCAGTTGCTGTGCCTGCTGTAATCCAAACAGATAGTGTTTTTGAAATGTGGTATAGCGGGGTCAGTTATGATCACGGCCAATATGATACCGCAAGGATAGGTTACGCTGTATCGCTCAACGGCATAGACTGGATTCAGTATCCAGAAAATCCGGTCTTGGCTCCTACGCCCGAAGATCATTCCAGTTATTGGTCGGTAGATGTGATTTGGGATGAAAAGGCGAAAGAATATAAAATGTATTATGAAGATTTCTGGCAATATGGTAATCCTCAAAATCCGAATAAAGTGAATGCGATATTTGTTGCTACGGCACCAAGGGATGTTTTGTTTTCTGATCAATGCCAGGTGTCGGCAAGCCGGGATACCATCATATCGGGAAGTGGATCAGTTCAGCTATGGGCAACCGGAGGCACTGATTATCAATGGTATCCTGCGGATGGTTTGAGCGATCCTCATATTTCAAATCCAATGGCGCATCCTGAAGTTACCACCATGTACAAAGTGTTGATAGTAAGTGAATCGTGTATCACCCTTGATTCGGTTATAATAACTGTTCAGCCTTCGGGACTCAATGAGGAAAAATCCATTGACCGGAATTCTGTAAAGGTATATCCCAATCCATTCTCAAATGCAGGTACTTTTGAAATGGAGCATTGGAGCGTTGAACCCTGCTTTTTAACCATCCTTGATTTTTTTGGCAATGAAATGATGCGTATGGAATTGAAAGATAAGAAGACAGAAATATCGGGAAAAGATCTGTTGAAAGGTATGTATTTTTTTCATTTGGTCAAAAATGGTAATAAGGTGAATTCGGGGAAATTCATAGTATATTGATGTTGCCTGTTTCAACTTTTGTCTGACCCGAATTATTTCGAAATACTTCTCACTTAATGGAATAGGGATTTAGTCTATACTATTGGATCATCTTATAGAACTGCAGGATATGGTCCTGGTCACCCAAAATATATAATTTGTCATGCTGTAAAATACGTTCTTCCGGCGTGATGTTGAAAATCATCTGGTCTTCCCGCTGTATGGAAACCAGTGTGATGCCGAATTTTGCCCTCAATTGTATTTCACCGATGCTGTGACCGACAAAACGACCGCTATCCTGATTTACTGTCAGACAGGTGACATGAAAGTCCTGGAGCCGTTTCAGACCGACCGTCTTAGGCAGCTTACGACGGCTGGCAAATAGGTTGTAGTTGTCAGCACGAGCGAGCTTAATGATGTGCTCAATTTCCTCTTCAGGCACCAGGAAACTATGAAGAACGGAAGAAAAGATTTTTACGGAAGTCTCAAATTCTTCCGGTATTACCTCGTCAGCACCCAAAGCCAATAGTTCTTCGATTTCATTTACATATCGTGTCCGTATGATCAGAAAGACCGATTTAGAGTGATTTCTCACTTTTCTTATGATTTCCTTTGTGTTGATCAGATCAGAAATTGCCACTACCACGACGCTGGCCCGATGAACAGCTGCTACATCCAGTATGTGTTCGTTCGTCGCGTCACCAAAAATGACCGGATTACCCTTTTCTTTTTCCTCTATCACGATTTTCGGATCCAGCTCAATGACGACAAACGGAATGTCAGAGTGCCTTGCTGCCTTAGCCAGATTGGATCCGTTCAACCCGCAACCAATGATCACCAGATGGTTCTCAAGGTCAGCGAGATAAGCGCCCGTTTCGGCATCTGCACCTTGTGTGCCTTGCATGGTATTCTTTAAAAACCGGACTCTTGAAACACTTTGAACGGCAATTTTTTCCGCAAAAATGATCACAAAAGGCGTTAAAAGCATAGAAACGATGGATACAGCAAGGAAGTATTGATTGGTTTGGGTATCCAAAAGTTGGTGATCCAGACCAACTTTGGATAAAATGAAAGCAAATTCTCCTACCTGAAACAATGAAATTCCGGTGATGATGGCGGATTGTGGCGGATATCTGAGTATGAGGATGGCTGTGGTAGCAATCGCTGCCTTGATGATCGCCACTGCAATGATGATCAGCATGATAACCAGGAAATTATTGAAGAAAAACTCAATATCCAGCAACATACCTACAGAGATAAAAAATATGCTTGTAAACAGCTCTTTAAATGGTAGGATGATACCTGTCGCCTGATGGCTGTATTCGGATTCGGAGATGATCAGTCCTGCAAGGAACGCTCCCAAAGCAAGAGACAATCCAGCCTGAGAAGTCAGAAATGCCACCATAAAGCAAATAAATATGGTCGCAATTAAAAATAATTCCTTGCTTTTGGTCTGAACGATGGAATACATCAATTTTGGCACCAGGTACCTTGCACTCAGGATGGTCAGGATAACAACAATCAAAGTTTTAATGAGCAAAGTTGTAATTTCTATCCCAATGTTGTCGCTTTTACCGGCCATCAGTGGCGTCAATAACATCATCGGCACCACGATGATATCCTGGAAAATAAGTATGGCTAGTGCATTTCTGCCGTGTGGTAAAGAGATCTCATGCCTGTCTTGCAGAATTTTCAGCACTACCGCAGTACTTGAAAGCGAGAAGAGGAATCCAACAAAAACGGCTTCCTGGATTTGGTTTCCCATCAGAAAATAGGCGGCTCCTGTTACCAGAACCGTGATGCCTACCTGAAAAAATCCGCCTATAAATACGGTTTTTCGGATCGAGATCAGATGTTTGAGAGAAAGTTCCATACCTATGACAAACAACAGCAGAATGACACCGATTTCGGACAGGATCTCCACTTCATTAACGTCTATCAATCCCAAACCACCCGGGCCGATGATCAGACCTGTCATCAAAAATCCCAAAATGGAAGGCAACCTGAGTTTTTGAAGTAAAAACACAACCAGCGCTGAAAATCCGAAAAGTATCAGTAACTCCTGTAATATAGGTAAATGCATACTATTTGTTTTGCTGTTTCACTTCGCACAAAAAAAACGATCTGTCGTTTATTCCTACTACTGTAGATAGAATGAGAACTGGATTCAGAATATACAATTTATCCTTTATATTGTTGCGAATGTAAGAAAAAAAATGGAATGGCAGCGTTTTGAGTCTATTAAACCTCAGATATTCGGGTGTTCCATCAAAAGAATTGTATATTTTTTCAATGGATCGTTCAATGTGTATAGCATCAGTTCATGATGTTTATTGCTGTGTTGTATTAGCAATGAATTGCCGGCTGCTTTAGCTGTCAGATATTTTGCAGATATGGCATGGGCTTTAGCCAAAAACAGCTTAGCATCAGGCTAAAGCCTGGCTTATTATTTCTACAGCATCCACCACATAAATAAGGGGACCGCAATTGAACAAATGCGTCAAAAATAACTTAACATAACGCTAATTTTGTGCTTGTTTTCTTTTTGGGAAATACCGGATTATTTTGTCACTCATTTTTCAGGGGATCATTTGCAGGAAGGATCATAACGGACAAGCAGAAAAAATCGTCTTAAATGAATTTAATATAAAGAAATCTCATACATTTAAATGAGCATATATGAATGTTATACCTTATTCAATAATAGTTTTTAGATTTGATTTTTGCCGGACCAATTAGAAATGATCACAATCAACTGAGCGGTTTTACCAGTGTGAAACTGCTGATTTTAACAAAGATTCTGTTTAGGCAATACGAACTAAAAATTATGTATGAAAAAAAATCCGTCATCATTCCATAAAGAATTACAGATCGAACTGGATGCGTTTATCCAAAGCCAGCAAAAAATATATCCTGAGAACGAAATCCTCAAAATTGACCTGCATTGTCATGACTATAACAGCAATGTGCCGGACGAAATTTTAGGCAGGATCCTGGGTGTTCCGGAAACCTGGCTGGAATCAAAAAAATTGCTTGAAGTCCTCCAAAAGAATGGTTGTGACACCTTTACCATTACAAATCATAACAACTCGAGATCCTGTTACGAAATGATTGAAAAGGGTCATGATATCCTTGTTGCAGCCGAATTCAGCGTTTTTGTTCCGGATTATCACATCGGAATCCATATCCTGACTTATGGATTTACAAAAGAACAGGAAAAGAGGCTGAATAAACTGAGGTACAACGTTTATGAATTTTTGCAGTTCACTCACAAACGTGATATTCCGACCATATGGGCACATCCACTTTATCATTATGCGGCTGAAGAGCAACCGCCGTTTGATTTTTTCAGAAAAATGGCCTTGATTTTTGAGCGTTTTGAAGTGATCAATGGCCAAAGGGATACCTGGCAGAATATGTTGGTCAAAAACTGGATTTCTGCGCTGACCCCAGAAATGATCGACGAGGATGCAGCGCGGTTTGATGTGGATCTAAGTCTTTACACGGATCGCCCGTATCAAAAATCCCTGAGCGGCGGTTCGGATGATCACATGGGCATTTTTGCCGGACATTCCGGTACTTATCTGCATGTGCCGGATCTGGAACAACGGCTAAAATCAAGTTCGAGATCGGCGCTGGCTCTGGAAGCTATTCGTGAACACCGCATGGTGCCATACGGTAATCACCAGAACATTGAAAAACTGACGATCGCTTTTCTCGATTATGTTTTCCAGGTTGCGATGTACATCAAAAAGCCGGACCTGCTCAGGATGATATTGCACAAAGGATCGGTTCAGGATAAAATAATCGCCATCATTATTTCCAATCTTTTTGCCGAACTGAAACACCATAAAACCACAATGCGGTTTATCAAGCTTTTTCATAAAAGCTTTATCGGTAAGCGGCCAAAAAAGATGACTCAATTATTGGTAAAAAAAGTTTATAAACCGGTTTTCAGAGAAGCCATCAACATTGTGGAAGCACATGATCTGGAACCTGATAAAATGACGATCCAGTTTTATCAGGCGATCAATACGATCAGCAATCAGTTGAACAGCATACTTTTCAAAAGATTGCAGAAAAAAGTTGATGATCTGCTTGAAAAACCACATTTTCGGGAATTAAGGCTCGATCTCGAACTGGAACAGATCAAACTTTCTCCAAATATCCGGGATTATATCAAAAGCGCTTCTCAGTTTGACAAAGATCAGATGAAAAAAATAACAGATTTTCTGGATGGTCTTTCTTTTCCGTTTTTAAGTTCAACATTGATCCTGGGAGCCAATTTTACCAGCAGCAAGGTGCTTTACAACAGCCGCAAAACGCTTACTGCCTTTTCAGAGCAACTCGGTAAATTGGAACATCCCAAACGCATGCTTTGGCTGACAGATTCCTTTGATGATAAAAACGGTGTTTCAAGTGTATTGCAGGAGATCCATAGTGAGATCAAAAGGCTGGAGTTGCCGATCGACCTGCTTGTTTGCAGTAAAACGGTGAAGCCGGATGAACATCTGATCGTTGTCAGGCCTGAAGCTGAGTTCATACTTCCTTTTTACAAGGATCAAAGTGTCCGCATTCCCAATATCAATCAAATTCATGCTTTATTTCTTGAAAATGAATACGATCGGTTGATTTGTTCCACTGAAGGTGTGATGGGATTGATTGCCGTATTTTTAAAGCACGCTTATACAGTTCCGGCTTATTTTTACATTCATACTGACTGGATTATGTTTGCCCAGAAAGCATTGCAGCTGGACATCCATGAATCTGATAAAGTGAGAAGGTATCTGAGAATGTTTTACAGTAATTTCGATAAACTATTTGTGCTCAACAGCGACCATAAAGAGTGGCTTGCCGGACACAATATGAATTTTGACAAAGATCAGATCTTTCAGACGGCGCATTGGGTTGAAGAGCAGTTCAAACCGGTAGCAAAGTGCAAAAAGGAGGTGTTCAGCATGGAAGAGGATACAAAAATCCTTCTTTATACCGGCAGACTCAGCAAAGAAAAAGGTGTGATGGATGTGGTCACAGTATATAAAAAGATCAAGGAAGTGTATGATTCTGTAAAAATTGTTTTTGCGGGCGTGGGTCCGGCAGAAGATGAACTCAGGGCAAAATTGCCGGATGCAGTTTTTCTGGGTTGGGTAAACAGAGACCGCCTTCCTGGCATTTATTCTTCGGCGGATATGCTGTTGCTACCTTCGAAGTTTGATACATTTGGCCTGGTGGTTTTGGAAGCGCTAAGCTGCGGATTACCTGTTGCATCTTACAATGCCAAAGGTCCAAAGGACATTATTGTCCACGGATCATGTAGTTATATTGCATCCAATGTCAGAGAGATGACTGACTTTGTGATCGGTTATTTTTCTGATGAAAACAAACAGGTTCAGATGAAACAAAATGCAATAGAGCGGGCCGCGAATTTTGCAAAAGAAGATATCATGGATAAATTCCTCGAATATACCGGGTTAATTCCTTGATTTGAATACTGATTCTATTTTTTTGGTCTCAGATACTGATCTTGTTATTTTCATAAGTATGAAACAATTACATTACATTTATTACATCAAGCAACATTGGTAAGAATTGATCACATTTTTTATTGTGTCAAACCGGGAAATGTAAAAGACCTGAACCAAGAGGTTTTGAAAGATATTAAAATCTGATTGACCATATCGAAATCAATCAGGCGGGTGGTTGGAATATTTCATAGATCCAATATTGGCAAAAAATAATACTTTTGCCAAATATAAAATGTATAGATCATTTCAGGGAAAATTCGTTGGACTATGATTGCAAAAACGCCCCAGGCTCCTTATTATGCGGTAATTTTCACTTCCGTCAGAACTGATAACCATGAGGGATATGCCGAAATGGCAGCTAAAATGATTGAATTGGCCCAACAACAGGATGGATTCCTCGGTATGGAAAGCGTGAGAAATGAATACGGGATAACGGTTTCGTATTGGCAGGACTTAAATGCCATCCAAAGCTGGAGAAACCATGTGGAACACACAGTAGCCAAAGACAAAGGACGCAAGGAATGGTATAAATCCTTCAAAACAAGGATCGCAAGGGTAGAACAGGATTACGGATTCGTAAAGGGTTCTTGAAAAACCACCTATTTAGCAAAAGTCGTATTTGTTGAGCCAGATAGGCTTTTAGCTTATTTAGTTTCTTTTGCCAGATGCGCTCTGTCAAATCCATCAGGCTAACAGACTAAATAGTCTTTGCAAGGAAACGCCAATTACTGCGTAACCTTTTTTTTGAAACAGTCATTTACAAATAGTAAACTCCTTGTTTTCAAAAACTCTTGCCTGTGCGATACTCGCAGAAAGGTCGCAAGCCTGTCCTTGATGTTTTCTTATCAAAGACGAAAAAAACATAGGTTTTCTTGCAGACACTAAATAGCTAATCACCTTAATATTTTCAAAAAATCTTACATAATAGCTCCAATGTTGTATTTTTGACAGGCCATGACCGTCAAAGCAAGCATTTAAAAGAGTCGATGATGAACCAAATTGATATTCAATATTACAAAACTTCTATTGGTGAACTTATTTTAGGATCTTTCGGACAAGAACTTTGTTTGCTCGATTATAGGTATAGAAAGATGCGAACTGTCGTGGATCAAAGGATCACAAAAGGGCTGAATGCTGTTTACACAGAAAAGGACAACGAACTGTTAGCAATGACCAGAACCCGGATAGCAGAATATCTGAAAGGCGAAAGGCCTGAATTTGATATTCCGGTTCTGATGGTTGGTAGTGATTTTCAAAAGAAAGTCTGGAACGCATTATTGACCATAAAATATGGAAAGACAGCATCTTATGCTGAATTGGCCAAAAGCATCGATCAGGCCAATGCAGTCAGGGCAGTTGCCTCTGCCAATGGCGCAAATGCAATCAGCATCATCATTCCATGTCACCGTATCATCGGCAGCAATGGTGAACTGACGGGTTATGCCGGAGGATTGCCGGTAAAGAAAAAATTGCTGGATTTGGAAAAAACATATTCCGGATACATTCAATAACCGGGCTGAATTTGATATCGGGATGTGGCGGGATGCACTCATCGTAGTTTTAATATCTACGAAAAAACGAATTGAGTCCATTTTTTGTCAACCAAAACTGAATGGTTTCCCAGAAATCCTGAGCTGGACGAGCCAGAACCAAAGAGGAAAATGATTTAAGAACCCCGAGCCACTTAGCTACGGGGTTCAGCCCCGTTGGATTTACATCCTACGGGGTAAATATGCTGTGTGGTATAATTCTAAGATCAAAATTCGTCAAGGTTCTGCCAAATAATACACAAATTCAATTTTTAGGACACTGATGTCCGGGAACAAATTCTGCCGCTGGTTGATTCTTGAAAGTAAAAACTTCCCTTTATTGAGTAGTAATATTTAATCAAAATCATATCATCCATTCTTTTTGATTGGATAATTCACCACGAAGCCCTTTACAAACAAAAAAGACGGTACTTTGAGTCTTCTCCGAAAAATTTTTGCCCCTAAGTCCCTACTGACGTTTTCAGTCTGTACACGCACTGTCGGAAGTAGACTCAATTTTCAGATTTTGAGTGAATGGTATTGACAAAGGCAAGGATTGATATTTAAAAAATTGAAGCAAACCTCCTATATTTTTTGATATAATTGAATGCAGCCTTTATGTAAATAAACAGCAAGGAGTTGAAAGAGAATTTATAAAGCTGTTTACACAAAAGAGCATCCAAAAGCTTAGATGAAAACATTGAAAAAAACAAGCACAACAGAATTGCAGGCTTTTGCGTTGTATCAAAAGACGTATTTTCCATGTTTTTTTTGGTAATTGCGGATTTAATTCTACTTTTGACAGACTTATTTCACAGGTTTTAACAATCAATAGATATGAATATAAGGACTATTTTAGTGGTCATAGCAGTGTTCTGTTTCCAGGGGATCATGGTGAGTCAGGATCCATTTCATTACACCTATTTTGATATGACCAAGGTCGCGATGAATCCGGCTTTTGCGGGAAGTTTTGAAGGAACTGCCAGGGTAGGTTTGCTTTATAGAGAGCAGGATTATGGATTTGCATTTGGTCAGTTTCGGAACCCGACGTTTTATATTGATGTTCCGGTGATCCGTGGATTTCGTCAGCAGGACTGGATAGGTGTCGGCATGAGCTATATTTACGATGAGCAGTTGTATGAAGAAGGAAAAGTGGTTACGATCAAAGGTTTCGGAGGCATTTCTTATCACCTGGCCTTTGACAAAAAAGCAAAAAATGTGCTTTCTATTGGACTTGCTTCAGGCACAAGTTCATCCTATGTGACCGATCCGACGATAACCACTTATTCAGAACTTGGAACCGATCCGAACCCCGATCCGATCGAGAATTCTATAAAAGTCAAAAATCCGGCAGGCGGATCAAGTGGTGGTGGCGGTGGTTTGGGTAGTGCTCAATTGACTGCAGGATTGCATTTCAGATCATACATTGGGAAAGAAACCGAGTTGAACACAGGTGTTTCTGTGGCCAACCTGACCACATTCAGAGGTGGTCGGGTGGATGAATCCATTGCTACGGGCAGTTACAGCACCGCACCGATGCGTTTTCTGGTATACGGCTACTACAAAACGCCCGTTGCGGATAAAATTAAAATCGAACCACGTTTATTTTTTCAATACAGACAACCATCCTGGGATCTGCAGGTCCAGACGCTCGCATATTTTCTGCTGAATGAAGAAAAGGGCATAACTTTGTCGGGTGGTTTGGGTTATTCCGCTGTCAATGGTCTGCAGTTCCTGCTGGGCGCAGATATCAAGGATTTCAGGATCGGGTACAGTTTTGACCTCAACCTGTCAGACAAAACACAGGTGAGCGGCGCTGCCGGAGCCTTTGAACTGGGTGTGGCTTACATCCTCAAATTGTACAAAAAACCAAAACCTGATCCGGTATTGGTTTGTCCGAGATTCTGATTTGCGTTCCGAACATTTTTATCAATCAATGACTTTGAAGATGAAAAAATTTATTCCGATATTATTACTCCTGATCCTTTCCATCAGTTTGAATGCGCAACCACTGAGGTCGATCACTTACCAAATGATGGTCGATAAAGCAGAAGAACTCATGGGGAAAGCGGATTATAAAAATGCACTGGAGTTTTATCAGCAAGCCTACGAAGAAAAAAAAGAACCTGAAATGGCGCTGAAAGTTGCGGATGTTCACTACCTTTTAAAAGATTACAACAAAGCCGCCAGACAATATCGTAGTGTGCTGAGAAGGGATAAAAAGGATGTTTACCTCGAATACCGGCTGTTTTATGCCAAATGTCTCAAGCGCACTGACCAATTGCAGGATGCATACAACGAATTCATCGAATACGCAAAAAAAACAACTGATCCGGATGGCAGACAGGAAGCCTTGCTGGAGATCAAAGGGCTTGAAATGTTCAACGATCTGGCCGAAAACACCGATATAAAATTTGTTCCGCTGCCTAAAGAAATCAACAAAGCATTCAGTCTGTACGGAGCCCGGCTGCATCCGGATGGTAACCTGTATTTCGGATCTTTTGATTCGGACAAGGAGATCGTGCTGGATGGAGAAACTGAAAAAGGAGATGCCAAAATTTATGTTTCTACCAGAGATGATAAGGGTAAATTTTCTACACTGACACCATTGGGTGAAAACATCAACCGGGCAGGATATTCCTCCCTGCATCCTGCATTCTCAGAGGATGGAAACAGGATGTATTTTACCAGGCTGATCGGGAATAATAACAGCATTGAAGAAGCAAAGATCTATGTTTCTGTAAAAACAGGTTCAGAATGGGGCGCTGCCAGAATTCTTCCGAATGTCAATGCAGACGGTATCATTTGCCGGCAACCTGCCGTAGGTGAATTATATGGACGGGAAGTGCTGTTTTTTATCGCAGATATGCCTGGCGGCTATGGAGGAGAAGATATTTATTATGCCACCATTGACGGAGACAGCTATGGCAAACCGATCAATCTGGGTGAAGTGATCAACACCAGGGATGATGAATACAGTCCTTTTTATTTTGAAGGGAGTTTATATTACAGTACCAATGGCCTCCCGGGATTGGGCGGATTCGATGTTTACAGCGCTGACTGGAACGGGAATTACTGGGAACAACCGACCAACCTGGGAAAAGGATACAACTCGCTCACGGATGACCTGTTTTATAGTCTCGATAAAAGTGGAGAAGCAGGATTTATCTTTTCCAACAGACCTTATGAGGGTAAGAAAAAAGTTGTGAGTGAAACCTGCTGCGACCATATTTTTGAATTTGGCTACAGAGATCTGAACATTGACCTCTTGGTGAAAGTTCTCGGACCGAAAGGATCTTTGCTTGATGCAAAAGTTGAGCTGGTCGATCTTTCAGATGTCAATCCGGAACCCGCAGTTACCAAAACCAATTTCAACGGCAATACTTTTACCTTTCCACTTGATAAAAACAGACCTTACAAAGCGATCGTTAGCAAAACCGGATTCGATACCCAAACTATCGAATTCACCACTGCTGGTATCATCGATGATTATACAGTTGAAAAAACGGTGACACTGGTGACATCAGTTCCTCAAATGCAAACGGTGAAGATCAATGAACCTATACGGCTCAATAATATCTATTACGACTACAACGATTTCAAAATACTGCCTGATGCAGAAAAAGATCTGGAAGTGCTTCTTGGTTTGATGGAGAAATACAGCGATATGGTCATCGAATTGTCATCTCACACAGATGCAAGAGGTACTGACAGTTATAATCTTTCTCTTTCACAAAAGAGAGCGAATTCAGCCAAAGAATGGCTGGTCCAGAACGGGGTGAAAGCTCCAAGGATCAAGGCTGTGGGATATGGTGAAACGGTTATTCTGAACAAGTGCGTCAATGGTGTGGAATGTACCGATGAAGAACACAGGTTCAACAGACGGACTGAGTTCAAGATCATATCTGGTCCAACAACGATCGAGATCGAAAAACAGGTGATCAAAGATAATGGCAAATAAATTGCAATAAATCATCAGTTTTCAAAATACCCAATGATCTGTGTTAGAAGACATTGGGTATTTTCTTTTTAAAGCCTGTTGCATAATCTAAAGTTTTCTGCATGTTTTTTAATTATCATATTCGCTGATCTATTTCATTGATTTTCAAAAATAAACGAAAAACCCTCTTTCATTTTCGGGTTTGCAAAGGACAAATTAAAACATCGATAGAGTAAATTCCGAATGATCCATTATGCAACTCATTTTATTAAGGGTAAAATGCCATCCAATTCTGCTAAATGGCAACGGCTAAATGCTTGATTTTACCAAAATAATATTATTTTTGGAACCTGTATTAAATCCTCCGCAGGGAGCATGATTTTATATTGTATAAAACATATTAATAACTAAAACTAAACATTATGTCGGATCATCAACCCAGCACAAAAAGTTTACCTGAAAATGCTTATCGGGAATTAAAGCCAGGTGAACAGTATCAGCCAGTAATGCCTTCAAATCAAGTGTTTCCAGAGGTTACTACCTGGTCACTGGTCATGGGACTGTTAATGGCAGTTGTTTTTTCTGCTGCTGCAGCCTATTCAGGATTAAAGATTGGTCAGGTATTCGAAGCAGCCATTCCTATTTCCATCATTGCTGTAGGCGCCTCTGCTGCAGCCCGCAAAAAGAATGCACTTGGACAAAATGTGATCATTCAATCTATCGGAGCCAGTTCAGGTGTGATCGTAGCCGGAGCGGTTTTCACCATTCCTGGCCTCTACATACTTCAACACAAATATCCTGACATCCAGGTTGATTTCTTCCAGATTTTCTTCGCTTCATTACTTGGTGGATTTCTGGGTATTTTATTCCTGATCCCATTCAGAAAATATTTTGTGAGGGATATGCATGGCAAATTGCCATTTCCTGAGGCAACTGCCACCACAGAGATCCTGATGACAGGTGAAAAAGGAGGTTCTCAGGCAAAGTTACTGGTATTAAGTGGTTTGATCGGCGGGTTATTCGATTTTGCATTTGCTTCCCTGAAGTTGTTCAGCGAAGAGATCTCCACCCGTGTGATCCCTGTCGGGGAAATGCTTGCAGATAAATTCAAAATGGTTTTCAAATTCAATTTCAGTGCCCTGATTTTCAGTTTTGGATTTTTAGTGGGCCTGAGATTCTCACTGATCATTTTGGCTGGTTCATTGCTATCCTGGTTCGTCATGATCCCTTTGGTTAATGAAATTGGAGCTATCATTGGTGCCAACGGTGGAGTCAATCCTTTTGAAGCACTGTCTGCAGAAGATATTTTCAAGACTTATGTCAGACCGATCGGAATCGGCGCCATAGCCATGGCTGGTATCATCGGTATCATCAAGTCTTCCGGAGTGATCGTCAGCGCTTTCAAACTCGCTGCCGGAGTAGGATCCAAAGCACAATCCGGTGCAGCAGTAGAAAGAACAGATAAAGACTTGAAAATGTCCTTTGTTATGTTGCTGTTATTCCTCACATTGGTAGCAGTATTTATTTTCCTGTTACTGGGCGTTAAAATCACGCTCATTCAGGCCATTGCTGCCTTGCTGACTATATTGATCATTTCATTCCTGTTCACGACTGTGGCTGCCAATGCCATCGCCATCGTAGGAACCAACCCTGTATCAGGGATGACCCTTATGACGCTGATTTTGGCTTCAGTGATCCTTGTATCAGTCGGCCTTAAAGGTTGGCAGGGAATGGTCAGTGCACTGGTCATCGGAGGAATTGTCTGTACAGCATTGTCCATGGCAGGTGGTTTTATTACAGACCTGAAGGTAGGTTACTGGCTGGGTACAACTCCTGTGAAGCAGCAGACTTTCAAGTTTTTGGGTACACTGGTTTCCGCTGCTACAGTAGGTGGTGTCATTTTCATACTCAATCAAGCTTATGGTTTTGTCGAAACGACAGAGCATACACAACCGATGATCGCTCCTCAAGCCAATGCGATGGCAGCCATCATTGAACCGTTGATGTCAGGTCAGGGCGCGCCCTGGGTATTATTGACCATTGGCGCTTTTATTTCGTTGATACTCAATTGGCTCAAGATATCTCCACTGGCATTTGCACTGGGAATGTTCATTCCGTTGCAATTGAATACACCTTTGATCGTGGGAGGTCTTTTGAATCATTGGTTCAGCAAGAGTACCAAAAATGATAAACTCAATACAGCGAGGGTCAACAGAGGTATTCTGATCAGTTCAGGTTTCATCGCCGGAGCTGCTATTTTTGGCGTAATTGGCGCTTTCCTGTTGTTCTTCAATATCAATCTGGATCTGGGAATCTGGGAAGCTGAAGCAAAAGGAGCACAAATTGTTGCGCTTGTAGCTTTCCTCGGACTGCTTGGATACTTCATTTGGGAATCTTTCAGGGCGAAGGAAAATGATTAATGAACTGTGATCAGTGAACTGTGATCTGTAAAGAGTGATCAGTGATTTTTTTAAAATTAATGATTTTTGATATGAAAAAAAACTGATTTTTTCCACAATATTTTTTAAAAAATTGCATTAAAAAATTATATAAATTTAAGGCTGAAGTATAAAACCTCATGGGGAAAATACGCGGATAATATCAAAGATGATTTGCTGATTTTCCCCAGTAAGGATTTGTTCCCGCCTTATTCAGAAAACTAAAAGTTAAAAAATGAAAGAAAAAGTATTGGAACGTTTTTTACGTTATATTGCTGTTGACACAAAATCTGACGACAGTTCCGAAACTACGCCGAGCACCGAAAAGCAATTCAATCTGGCCAATATGTTGAAAAAAGAACTGGAGGATCTGGGTTTAGTTGACATTTCACTGGATGAAAAGTGTTATCTGATGGCTACATTACCAGCCAATACAGATAAGCCCATTCCCACCATAGGCTTTATCGCGCATATGGATACAGCTCCTGATATGTCAGGCGAGAATGTCAATCCACAATTTTGGCCGGATTATCAGGGACAGGATTTGGTGATCAATGCCGAAAAAAACCTGGTATTGTCAACTACAGAGTTTCCCGAATTGAAAATGTATTTTGGGAATACCATTATTACAACTGACGGCAATACCCTGTTGGGTGCTGATGACAAGGCCGGAGTCGCAGAGATCATGACAGCCATCGAATACCTGATCGAACACCCTGAGATCAAGCATGGCACGATCAAAGTTGGTTTTACCCCTGACGAGGAGATCGGAAGAGGCGTAGATCATTTTGATGTTGCCAAATTCGGAGCAAAATATGCCTATACACTGGATGGTGGCATGGTGGGTGAACTCGAATACGAAAATTTCAATGCAGCAGGAGCCAAAGTGCATATCCAGGGAAGAAATATCCATCCTGGTTATGCCAAAGGTAAAATGCTCAATTCCATACTCATTGGCATGGAATTCAATTCGTTGCTGCCTGTTTTTGACAGACCTGAATTCACGGAAAAATATGAAGGATTCTACCATTTGATCAAAATGGAAGGAAGTGTGGAGAAAGCCATGCTTCAGTATATCATCAGGGATCATGACCGTGAAAAATTTGAGCAAAAGAAAAAACTGATCACAGAAGCGGTTGAGTTTATGAAAAAACGCTATGGGGAAGATGTTTTCCGTCTGGAGTTGAACGATCAGTATTTCAATATGAGGGAGATGGTTGAGCCTGTATTCCATATTGTGGAATTGGCTAAGAAGGCAATGGAAGATCTGGGCATCGAACCTCATATAGTTCCGATCCGAGGAGGAACGGACGGTTCCAGACTTTCCTATATGGGATTACCATGCCCGAATATTTTTGCAGGAGGTCACAATTTCCACGGTAAGTTTGAATATGTACCGATTGAGTCCATGGAAAAAGCGGCCAAAGTGATCGTCAGGATCGTGGAATTGTATGAGCAGGCTGATGTCACTGCTTAAAGTTGAATTGACTTGCAGCAGAAGTTGTTTTTTTACTATTATTTAAAAGACAGATTTCCTGTAGGGATCAGATAAAAAGGAGCCATGGATAATGATGGCTCCTTTTATTTTTTGTATTCATTCATCTGAAAAAGAAAGTCCTTTTTTCTCTTCCCGCGAGGAATGGCAGCATTCAGGCAATTTCCTTATGTTCCCGGAATTTCGATGAATGTTTCAAATGACTATTGTTGAGTCTGCTCCGAAAAGTCCAATTTGTTGATTTTCACTCGAATTTTGCCCCAATCTGCCGAGATCAAAGATCAGCACAAAACTAAAGGGAAACGATTGAAAATCAACAAATTAAAAGTCCACTTTCAGGCTTGTACTGACTGAAAACGTAGTAGGGATTTAGGGGGCAAAGACTTTTCGGAGTAGGCTCAATGTTAAAAACTTCCTCCCTATTTATTTACATGCATTTTTATTTTTGGATCAAGTCAAATTGAAAAAAATATACAGCAAACCACCTGATTTGCGATCCCGACCAAACAAAATTTTAAAATACCTGCTTTTTTGATTTTTTTAAAAATATAAGTCAGATGAGAGTTATTTCTAATTATTAACTGACCTTTCGCAGGTCAAAAATTTGTATATATAAAAAATAATTA
>ERZ761607.1328-NODE-1328-length-31830-cov-7.880252_pt1 | contig 31830 bp, 30 predicted proteins | sample MGYA00511164_ERZ761607 | MGnify/ENA primary metagenome ERZ761607 (study PRJEB28899, sample SAMN02445080) | bioreactor sludge metagenome | biome: EBPR sludge | place: Australia: Brisbane, Thorneside Wastewater Treatment Plant | collected 2011-06-22 ... | reverse complement strand
GGTCCGAGGCGGCGAATCATCCCTTTGGCGATCTTCGCTTCCCGACCGGTCTCACCCACTATACAACGCCTTTGCCCAGAATCCGAAGACTTTTTCGACTTTTTTTGGCGCGTTGTCCGGAAGGTCCGTTTCATTGCCCCTTTCCGGTGCGGCGATAGCGTGGGAATCCGGCGGGCGCGAAGCCCGCCAGGAGGCGGATTCCCTTGATCGCACAACCTTCTATCGAACCCGGCCGGGCGGCGGAGCCCGTCTGGTCGGAACCTCTGGGACTATGGCTCTACGGCAACGCGGCCCTGCTGAGCGGACCGCTCGGGTGCGCGCCGAGTTCGCTCGGCCCCCGCGCCCCTGACCGACGGCTTTTCGAAGCCATCGACGAGGAGGCCGAACGCGTGGTCTTCGGCGTCGGAGCGCTGGTCTGTGGCTGCCACAACGATCTGCACCGGCGGGCTTCGCTCGTTCCCCTGCGCTGGGGCGCGCCGCGCGTGATGGTGTTTTCGGGCGGGTTCAGGTTCCATTTGGGGCCGGACATGGACCGCGAGCCCTTTGCGCTGGCTTCCCTCTTCCGGTACGTGTGGGACTCGCGGACCGACCTGGCCCTCTCGCTCAGGTCCCCCGACAAGAAGCCCACGTACGCCGCGCACAACCCGACCGTCGACAGGCTGATCCTGCGGCTCGTCGAGCGACGCTTCTAGCACCGTCCGCCCCGCCAACCAAGGCGGGGCTTCTTCATATGGTCTTTCACAACAGTCCGGACTTCAGCAGGGCTAGCGCAGCCATCAACGCGGCCAGGGCCGCGAGAACGCCCAGCCGCTCCATCGCGAGCCGCTTCGCGCTTTCCAGGTCCATCTGCCTCGCGCACACCGGACAGACGATCCTCATGCCGTAGTGGACGTTGACCGAGGCCGTCTTGCCCGTGTCGTACCTGGTCCTGACCCAGAACCCCGTCTTGACCTTCCTCCTTCTGCGGAGCGAGACTTCGGGCAAATGCCTCCCGCAACGGTAACAGTTCGCCATGGATCAGGTCGTATCGAAATCCGCGAAACTTTGTCAAATCGGCGATGCTTGCTCGTCCCCTGATTCTCCAAACCGGCTTGACCAGCCTTAGCCGCGATTGGCTGATTTGAAAACGCGATCGAGTTCGCGCCTGAGTATCTCCTGCGAGCTGGTCAGCGGACGGGTGTAGTTGGCTTCGGTGACCCCCGTGGCCGCGTGGCCGACATGTTCCTTCAGTGTCGTCTGAGAGACCTCGGGCATGTGCTTCTCGACGATGTTGATGTGCGTCAGGCGGCAGTCGTGGGGCCGCATGTCCTTGGGCAAACCCGCCTTCGCGGCGGCTTCGCTCCAAAACGCATAGAAGCGCTTCTTCATCCGGGGTTTGTTCTCGGACGCGCAGCGCCACAGCAGTTCTTCCGGCTTCATCCCCTCGACGTGCGCCTCTAGGATCGCCGCCAATCGACGGCACATCACCGCGTTTCGGGTCTTGTCATTCTTGGGCGGTCCAAGCGTTTGCTTGCCTCCGTAGGCGACCTTCACGGATCGGTCCACCACGATTCGGGCATGCTCGAAGAGGATCTGGCCCCGTGTGATCGCCATGGCTTCGCCAAGCCGGAGCCCCGCCAAGAGGAAGAGTCCGAGCAGCGCCCGCTGGCTGTCGTTCAGGCCGGGGCGTCCGAGAGCCTCCCGCACCTCGTCCGGCGTCAGAGCGACCGCCGACCTCGGCCGTGGTGCCTGGAGTGGCAGGCGGAAGGGGTTCGCCACCGTCATCGGCACCCTTTGGTACGGAGTCACCGCCTGATTGAACGCTCGGACCAGGTCGCTCTTGATCGACTGGACGACCGAATCCGAGACGCCGCTCTCTCTCAGGCGCCTGTAGTACGCCCGGACGGTCAAAGGGTCGATCTTCGAGAGGGGCGACTTACCGAAGTGGGCCAGGACGTAGTTTCTGAATCTTCCTCTGCGCTGGGCGATCGTGACCTCCGAGAGGGTCTCCGGCCAGTCGTTCTCGGCCAGCCAGTCGAACCACTCTCCCAGGGTCGGCTGCCTCAGCCGTCTCGCTTCGTGCGATCGCTCACCCTTCCGCAGCTGCTGGAGATATGCCTTCCCCTCCGTCTTGGTCGGGAACAACTTGGAGATCCGTCGCCTGACACCCGTGTCCTCGACGAACGTGAACTGGACGCGCCACCTTCCAGCGTGTCTGCCCGTCAGCACCTCGCGACAGGAACCATCGAGATTGTCAGCCCGCGTACCCATGGTCTCTCAATGGTACGACATTTGAGAGACCATTTGAGAGACAAAAATGTGATTTGAGTGGTGGGCGGTACAGGATTTGAACCTGTGACCCCTTCGGTGTGAACGAAGTGCTCTACCGCTGAGCTAACCGCCCGAAACTGGCCTACGACGGGCATTATATCCGACTCGACTCCTCGAAGAGCAAAAAGCCCCGAGACTGCGGGAGTCCCGGGGCTTGTCTTGCGGGTCCTTTACGGATCCGTTTGGTCGGGCGGGGCGGCCGTGCCCGGTTGGGCGCCGCCTTGAGCGTCCTGGGGAGCGCCGATGCCCTCCTTCAGGATCTTGTCGATGTTTTCCTTGTCCTTTTCGGTCGCTTTGGGTTCCTCGGCGGAACATCCGACCAAGGCGATCGTGGCGATTCCAAGGGCAAGGGCGAGTGTCCAGCGCTTCATCAGTTCACCGCGAAACGCTTCATGCACAGCACGCCGGGATCGGTCGAGCAGGGCTGGGTTTCGTAGAGGCGAGGCAGCGACATGGCCGAGGTGTGACCGTCGGCGAAGCCGATGACCGACTGACCGTCGCGCACCTTGGCCGCGAGCGCCGCAGGGATGGAGGCGCTGCCGCCGCCGCCCGCTTCGCGCCAGCCGGAGCAGCTCTTGGGGCCGCCGTTCCAGCGCGGGGTCGCGCCGCCGATGGAGGCGCTTCCCGGGTTGTAGGAGCGGATGACGCAGACGCCGAGTTCGGTGTTGACGCCGAACGTGGCGTAGTCGCCGAACGGCTCGCCGGCGTCGAAGATCAACGCCTGGTTGCCGACGTCCTCAAGCTGGGACTGGCTCTTGCTGGGCACGTTGACGACCGTCGCTCCGGCTCCGGAGTGGATGCCGCAATAGGCGCCCCAGCAGCCCCAGACCGTGCCGTTCTGACCCCAACCCATGATGGAGTCGTGGCGAACGCCGACCTTGTCGAGCGCTCGGCTGATGGGCCAATCGCCGACCGTGTAGTAGGGCAACAGCTTCAGCTGGGCGCGGGGCATAGTGCCGTAGGCCCAGATGTAGTCCCAGCCGTTGTTCTGGTTCGAAGCGGCGGGGTTCGGGGCGCCCATGGGGGTGATGAGCAGATCGTAGCTCTTCGTGTACGGGAAGACGCGCAGATGCCACGGGAATCCGCCGCCGGGGCCCGTCCACGGGTACTCGTAGGCCAGCGGGAACGTGTCGTCGTAATCCGCCGAGTACATGATGTTGGCCAAGTTGAGCTGCTTGACGTGGGCCACGCCGACCGCCTTCTTCGCGGCTTCCTTCGCCTGCGCGTAGACAGGGAAAAGCATGGCCGCAAGAATGGCGATGATCGCGATCACCACGAGCAGTTCGATGAGCGTAAAGGCTCGAGATTTCATTCCGATTGGTTAACCTCCGGTGGTCGTGGGCGACGAACAGCCGCCGCCACTTCCTACCTTGAACCATTGAGGGGAAGTTCCGATAGGGCATCGGCCCTTGAATCGCTGAATATTCAATGAACTGGCGAGGCTGGCGAACCTGGGTTCGGGACCAAAAAAACCTCGAAAATATTCAGGCGGAGGTCTTGTCAAACGTCGAAAAGCGTGATATCATGCGAGAATACGAATTCACAAGAATACGAATTCTTGTGGTCCGTCTCACCGAAGAGACCGTACGATGCGCATCACGCAAGCCGACATCGCCAAGATCGCGAACGTGTCCCAGCCGACCGTTTCGCGCGTCGTGTCGGGTGATGGCCGGGTCGAAGAGGGCATTCGGCAGCGCGTCCTCGAGGTGATGCGCGAGCACAACTATCAGCCGGACGCGCGCGCCCGCTCCCTGCGCAGCAAGCGCGCCGGACTCATCGGACTCGTGGTGAAGCGCCCCAAGGGCGGCCTGAGCGACGACCCCTTCTTCGCCAGCCTGATCTCGGCGATCATGGACTTCCTCGTCGGCAAGCCCTATCACCTGTGCGCCGACATGACCTTGGACGCCCAGTCGCAGGTGGGGCTGTACGACGAGCTTCTGCGGTCGCGCCGCGTGGATGGCCTGATCCTCGTTGAATCGGAAGCCTTGGACGAGCGTGTCCACCGGCTTCAGGCCGACCACTTCCCGTTCGTGCTGATCGGCAATCCGATGGGCAACGAGGCGATCTGGTCGGTGGACAACGACAACGTGCTCGCCGGCCGCATCGCCACCCAGCATCTGCTGGATCAGGGCTTTCGGCGCATCGGGTTCTTGGCCGGCCCAAGCGAGACGACCGTCACCCGCGACCGATTGGAGGGCTACATGCAGGCGCTCCGCGGTCGGCAAGACCGCGCCTTTGTGTGGCACAGCGACTTCGGCAGCCAAGCCGCGCGCGAAGCAACGCGAGAACACATCCTCACCGCACCCGAAGTCCCGGACGCTTTGGTGGTTCTCGACGACTTCATGGCGATGGGCGCGGTGCAGGCGCTCCGCGATTTCGGGGCCAACGTGCCGGGCGACATGGGCTTGGTCAGCTTCAACGACAGCGCCATTTGCCGGCTCATCGAAGGGGGGCTGTCGAGCGTGAGCCTGAACATCGAGACGTTGGTCCAGACGGCCTGCGAGCGGCTGGTGGATGCGATCGAGGGACGGGACCCCGATGGTCCGCGACGCACGCTGATCCCCAGCGCCCTCATCGCGCGCGGCTCTTCGCAACCGAGAGAGGTGGCCCGCCGATGACGATTCTCGCGGCCCTCTCGCTGGTGTTGGCGGCCCAGTCGGTGGAACATACGTTCCGTTACCAGGCCGATCGCCCCTTGGAGCGCGTGTTCGTCGCCGGGACGTTCAACAACTGGCAGGCGAACGCCGACCCCATGACGGTCGGCGCCGACGGTCGGACGTGGACGCGCACCTACACTCTGCCGCCCGGACGCCACGAGTACAAGTTCGTTCTGAACGGCACCGAGTGGATCACGGATCCCAAAGCTCAACGCAACGAAGACGACGGCAACGGGAACGTCAACTCGATCCTGATGCTGGCCTTGCCGGGCTACGATCGCCCCGCGGCCAAGGGCGACGGGGTGCTGGCGACTTCGGCGCTGGCGCACGAGACGCGCGTGCCCGACCTGAACTGGGATCGAGGCCGCTTGACGCTCACGTTGCGCGCTCGGCCGGACGACCTCGAATCCGTTTGGGTCGTGTTCGGTGACAAGCGCATCGGCATGCGCGAGGTTTCGCGCGACGACTTGTATGCCAAGTTCCGAGCGCAGGTGCCGTGGGATCGCAAGTCGCCCTTGCGCTACACGTTCGAACTCAAGGACGGCAAAACGTTCGCCTTTGGGCGAACGGGCCTTGGTCAGACGGTGCAGCCCTTCGTGATCGATCCGAAGACGTACGCGCCGCTCGTCGTGCCCGCATGGGTTGAATCGTCGGTGATTTACCAGATCTTCCCGGACCGCTTCGAGAACGGCGACAAGCGGAACGACCCGGCCAACGTTATGCCCTGGGACGGGCGCCCCACTTATGCCAACCGCTTCGGTGGCGATGTGGCGGGCGTCCGCAAGCGCTTGAGCCATCTCGAATCGCTCGGGGTGGGTGCGGTGTACTTCAACCCGATCTTCAAGGGGCCTTCGAATCACCGGTACGAGACGACCAACTACTTCGAAGTCGACCCGCAGTTTGGGACGAATGCGGAGTTCGCCTCGTTGACCAAGGAAATGGAACGACGAGGCATCCGTACGGTGCTCGACGGCGTGTTCAACCACACGGCGGTGGACTTCTTCGCGTTCAAGGACCTGCGCGAGCGGGGCGAGGCTTCGGCGTTCAAGGACTGGTACTACGTCCAAGGGTTCCCGATTCGAGTCGGCGAGAACCCGAACTACACGGCTTGGTGGGGCTATCCCTCGATGCCCAAGGTCAATCTCGACAACCCCAACGCGAGGAGCTTCATGTTGGAGGTCCCCGGCTTCTGGCACCAGGAGGCGCGCATCCACGGGTGGCGGCTCGACGTGGCCAACGAGGTGCCCATGCCGTTTTGGCGCGACTTCCGCAAGGTGGTCAAGGGCCTCGACCCCAACCTGTGGATCGTCGGCGAAGTGTGGACGGATGGCTCGGCGTGGCTGCGCGGCGATCAGTGGGATTCGGTGATGAACTACCGGTTCCGCGATGCGGTTCTTCGATTCCTCGCTCAGGGGAGCGACTCGCCCAGTCAGTTCATGGGCCGCTTGATGCGCGTGTACCACGACTACGCGCCTCAGGCCTCGCGCAACATGATGAACCTGCTGTCGAGCCACGACACGCCGAGGTTCCTCACGCTGGCCAACGACGACGAGCGAGCCGCGATGCTGGCTGCCACCATTCAGTTCACGTGGGTGGGCTCGCCCAGCGTGTACTACGGCGAAGAACTCGGCATGAAGGGCGGCGCGGACCCGGCCAACCGCACGGGCATGGAGTGGAACCGCGCGACCGACGACAACGCCTTCCTGAAGCATTACCGGATGCTGGGCCGGTTGCGCAATTCGACTCCTGTGCTGCACAGCGGCGAGCCGGTGCCGTTGGCCTCGGACGATGCGGCGGGAACGCTTGCCTACGCCCGCGTCGAGGGCGATGCAGTTGCGCTGGTCGCGGTCAACCGCTCGAAGGAAGCCCGGACGGTGACCGTGCCGTTGAACGCGGTGACCGCAGCCCAGAGTTTGCGATTTGAATCTCGCCTAGGGGTGGCGCAACCGACCCGCGTCGGTTCGTCTCTCCGCCTCTCGTTGCCACCCCAGTCGGCAGAAGTGCTGACTCCGACCCGTTCCGCCGCTCCGCGGCGCACGAATTCCGTCCGCACGCGCGGACTTCCTTCACACCAGGTGACTCATCCATGAATAGTCGAAGAAGACTGGGCTTTACGCTCATCGAACTCCTTGTCGTTATCGCCATCATCGCGATCCTCGCGGCGATGCTCTTCCCCGTCTACGCTCAGGCGAAGACCGCGGCCAAGAAGACCACGGACCTCTCGAACCTGAAGCAGAACATGATCGCGACGTTGCTCTACGCCAACGACAACGACGATTACATTCCCCACACCAACTGGCAAGAGGACTACGTGTTCGCCGCGCGCATGTTGCCGTACACCAAGTCGAAGGACATCTTCCGCAACCCTGCGGCGGCGTCCCGACGCGGTTCGGTCCAGCGCCAGAAGGCCGAGAACGGCTTTGGCAACTACATCCTCGATCCGGCTGACGGCTGCGTCGGCCTTGGCATCTCGGCTCGCGGCGCGGCGAACTACTTCGACGACATCTACCCGGCGATGGACTATCGCCTGAACCCGAACGTGTTCGGCTATCAGGGCGGCATGTGCACCGGCCTGTACGGGTACTTCGCTCCGGCGCCGAACGTCGTGAGCGGCGGCCCCGGCGGCGAAGGCGTCGAGGGCAACGGCCCTGGCTCGCTCCAGTTCACGAGCGTGGCGAAGGTCGTCCTCTGGATCGACTTCCCGCCCGTCGGCGTGATCTGGCCGGGCCGCGACATCCCCGGATTCTGGGGCCTGAAGAACGGCTACTGGAACGGCGGCAACAACGTCGCCCACATGGACGGCCACGCGTCGTTCTACAAGACGACCAAGCTCCTGCCCAACGTGGATGGAGAGGGCAACCTCATCTACACCGACACGTGGTGCGGCGGCGAAGGCGGCTCGTGCCCGTGGGGCGGCGCCGGTGGTTCGTCCTGGTCCGGCGGTGCTCCGCACCCCGAGCAGAACGGCAAGGCCTATAACTGGTGGGGCACGAACTTCGCCGACCCCGGCAACCAGTAAGCTCGTCGTCAACGACCCGGATGGGCGGCCGCAAGGCCGCCCATCCACCCTTTCTTGAGAGAAACGTCATGCGAAAACTCTGGATCCTTCCTCTCGCTGTAGCCGTCGTTGCGATGGGCGGTTGTACCGATCCCGGCAGCGCCCCTCCCGGCATGTCGGCAGACGACGCCAAATCCGCCATCGACCGGATGCCGCCCGAGCAGAAGATCCGGGCCATCGCGGGCAGTCCGATGCCGCAGGCCGAGAAAGAACAGCGCTACGCCGAAATCGAGAAAGAGACCGGCGTCAAGGCCGCCGACGTTCTTTCGGGCAAGCCGACGGGAATCGGCGCCGGAGGCTAGGGCCCCATGCTGGCACTTGCTGTCGCGGCCAGCCTGGCCGCACCCGATTTCGCGGCTCGCGAAGCCGATTGGCGCAACGGCGCCGTCGTCTACCATGCGTTCGTCGACCGCTTCGCTCCGTCCGCCAATCTGGACGCCAAACGTCCTCTCTACGTGTCGCCCCGCACCCTCAAGGCTTGGAGCGATCTGCCCGTCGGTGGGCGGCAACTGCCCGACCAAGGGGTCTGGAGCCACGAGCTCGATTTTTGGGGCGGCGACCTGCCGAGTTTGCGCGCCAGACTCGGACACATCGTCGGCTTGGGCGCGGACGTCCTCTACCTGAACCCCATCCACGAGGCGTTCACGAACCACAAGTACGACGCGACCGACTGGAAGCGCGTCGCTCCCGAGTACGGCACGCAGGCCGACCTCGAAGCCCTGATCGCCGACCTCCACCGGGACAAGCGCAAACTCGTGCTCGATGGCGTGTTCAACCATGCGGGACGGGCCAACAAGTTGTTTCAAGAGGGCCTGAACAACCCGAATTCGCCCTACCGTTCCTGGTTCGAGATCGGGTCGCAGTATCCGCTGGGCTACCGAGCCTGGGCGGGCGTGCCGAATCTGCCCGAGGTCGCCTTGGAGAACCCCGCCGCGCGGGACTATCTGTGGCGCAAGCCCGATTCGGTCGTCGCGCACTTCCTGAAGATGGGCGTGGACGGCTGGCGGCTCGATGTGGCCCACGAGATCGGCTTCGAGCATCTCGCCGAGTTGACGCAATCCGCCCACGAGCACAAGGCCGGGAGTCTGGTGATCGGCGAGGCGTGGGTGTATCCGTCGCGATGGACGAAATCCATGGACGCCCTGATGAACATCTTCTTGGGGCACTTGGTCGTGGGCTTCGCCAAGGAGGAGGTCTCCGGTCGGAAGATGGCCGTCGCGCTCGATGCGATGATCGCCGATTGCGGGATCGAGCCTTTGCTCAAGTCTTGGCTCGTGCTGGCCAACCACGACATGCCGCGTTTGGCGACTCGGTTGCCCGATCCCGGGCTGCGGAAGATGGCCGTCGCGCTTCAGTTCGCCTTGCCGGGCTCGCCGATGGTCTATTACGGCGACGAGGTCGGGATGGTCGGAGGCGACGATCCGGCCCAACGCGCGCCGATGCGATGGGACTTGGTCACCGACACGAACGAGGACCTGGCCTGGCACCGCAAGGTGGCCGGCATCCGCGCCAAATCGCGCGCGCTGAAGATCGGGGATTGCCGGACCTTGGCGAGCGATGCGTTGTTCGCATTCGTCCGGACGACCGAGGAAGCGCTCGACACGACGATCGTGGTGGCCAACCCGACGTCGAAGCCCGTGATCGAGACGCTGGTGGTTCCGGTGCCCACGCTGCTTGGCTACACGCAGTTGCGCGACGAACTGGGCGGTGGTTCGGTTCGCGTTGCCGTGGGTTCGATCCGCCCGACCGTGCCGCCGCATTCGGTGCAGGTGTATCGCATTGTGGAGGAGCCTGGTCGTCACGACCAGTACAAGCGGCTGAGGGGCGGGTAGGCGTCGGGTATACACGCCCCATGCGCGAACGGATCGTAGAGGCTGTTGAGCGAGCACGCGGTCTCGCTCTCCCTACCAACGAGACCGAGACCTGCTTTCGCATCATTGACCCTCTTCTCGCCGCGATGGGTTACGACCTCTCAGATATCTCGCTCCAGAGTCGCGACACTGCAAACCAGAAGCCCGATTACACGATCTTGTTCCAGCATCCGGAGCACACCTGGTTCTTGGAAGCCAAAGCATGGGACGTGTCACTGGATGACCCGCATGCGCAGCAGGCCGTCAACTATGCGAACACGCAAGGGAAGCGCTGGGTGGTCCTGAGTAACGGCCGCGAGTGGCGACTGTACGACAACCACGTCATCGGCTTGGTCCGAGACAAACTCGCGACAACGGTCCGTTTGGACCAGGAACCCTTCGCTGACTTCCTCGGAGCGCTGTCGAAATCCTCCATGCTGGCTCAGTCCCTGGAGCCATACGTTCGTAATGAGCGGCTCTACTCGACGATGGCCGCCCAGCTCAGCCGTCCAGATTCGGAGCTTGTACGGGCGATGCACCGAGCATTGAAACAACTGCCTGGGTTGGGAACGATCCAGGCATCGGAGGTTCTTGGTTACTTCCACCGTGAACCGACGCGAGCCGATCACCAGGAGCCTGCGGCAGTGCAGGCCACACTGGTCGCGCCTGTCGTCCAACCGCCAGGCGCTCCAGAATCGAGCGTGTCGCTTGACGAAGCGACAGCTGATCGCGTCACGTTTACGAAACCTCGAACTCTGACGTTGCCAGATGGGACGGTGCGCTCTCTCCGAGGATGGTGGCAACTTCCCGTCCTAGTCGCCGACTACGCGATTCGTCTGCGTGGTGCCAGCGAGATTCGCGCTCCGAGTGGGAGGAGGTATCTGATCTCTCACAGAACCAACCAGTTTCGTGAGGCGACAGCGTTGCCCGCCCCCCACGAGAGTTGGTTTGTCGAAGGCCACGCAAGCGCCGAAGGACACTGCAAGTCCGCTCGCGCTATGGCGCAGGCGTGTGACTTGGAACCGTCCGGCTTCCTTATCGAGATCGTTCGCGTCCGCTGATCGCCGCAGTCGAGTCTCGATCCGCGCCGTAGTGGTTCGGCGCCTCTCACGCAACAACACGGCCTGCCGGGCAGCGGCATCGGCACCCCAGATGAAACGAGTGCCAAGCCCGGTCAGGCCTTGGCCCCCCCCCCTTGGGATGTGTGTCTCATGAAAGGGCGCACCTCGGTGTGCGTGCGAATCTGACTGCAAACTGACTACACTTGGCCGCATGCTGAATGCGGATGTGGCCATCATCGGCGGAGGGCCGTCGGGAAGCACGCTCGGCGCGATGCTCAAGAAGTACGCCCCCGACCTCGACGTGCTCATCCTGGAGCGCGAGCGTTTCCCCCGCGAACACGTCGGCGAAAGCCAGCTTCCCCTGATCGGCCCGATCCTCGACGAGATCGGGGTCTGGGACAAGATCGAGGCTGCAGGATTCCCCATCAAGATCGGCGCGACCTACCGCCGGGGCACCACCGACGAGCTTTGGGACTTCGAGTTCTTCCCGGCCAAGGAGTTCACCGACGAGCCCAGACCCGCGCGATACAAGGGTCAGCGCAAGCAGACGGCCTTTCAGGTGGATCGAGCCATCTACGACGACATCCTGCTGCGCCACGCCGAGGGCATGGGGTGCGTGGTGCGCCAAGAAACGGCCGTGCGGCAGATTCTGAACGACGGCGACCGCATCGAGGGCTTCGTGCTCGACTCGGGCGAGACGGTGACGGCCAAGCACTACATTGACGCTTCGGGCAACGCCGGGACGTTGCGGCGGGCGATGGGCGTCGAGTTGGAGGAGCCGAGCGCGTTGCGCAACGTGGCGTTTTGGGACTACTGGGAGAACGCCGACTGGGCCGTCGAGATCGGCGTGGGAGCGACGCGGGTCCAAGTCATGAGCCTGGGATTCGGCTGGATCTGGTTCATCCCGCTGGGGCCGACCCGGACCAGCATCGGCCTCGTGTGCCCGGCCGACTACTACAAAACGTGCGGAAAGACGGGCGAAGCGCTTTACGCAGAGGCCATCGCCGCCGAGCCGCGCATCCGTGCCCTGGTCGGGAACGCCACGCGCGAAGGCGAACTGCGGGCCACCAAGGATTGGTCTTACGTGGCCTCGCGCATGACGGGGCCGAATTGGATGCTGGTGGGCGAGTGCGCCGGATTCGCCGATCCCATCTTGGCCGCCGGGCTGACTTTGGCGCACGCCGCCGCACGCGAGGCCGCATACACGATTCTGGAGATCGAACGAGGGGAGTTGGACCCCGACTGGCTCCGGGCCATGTACGGCGAGACGCAGGAGCATCGCGTGCGCCAGCACATCCGCTTCGCCGACTTTTGGTACACGGCCAACGGCCGGTTCACCGATCTCAAGGAATACACGCGAGAGATCGCGAGAGACGCCGGCTTGGAGCTCGACGCGAACCAGGCGTTCCAATGGCTGGGTACAGGAGGGTTCGTCAACGACGGTTTCGGGCTGGCGGGAACCGCCGGGTTCAGCCTGTTTGCCGTGCGGCTCCTCACCGAGCGGATGGTGGAGCGTGGCGCCGAGCTGGCCGTGGCCCAGAACAACGTGTTCAAGCTGAATCTGCAACGCGCCGAGAAGACTCAGGTCCCGTGGTACAAGGCGGGCCGGGTGCACGCGATCCCGTGCTATCGGCGCGGGGGCAAGACGCTGCCGATGACAGCCGAGTACAAGGCCATCGTCCATGCCCTGAACTTCGACAGCAAGGCGAATCGGGTGCTCGAGTCGTTTCGGCGCGCCGCTCTCAACCCCGCGCTGGGGCCGGAACCGGAGACGAACTACTGGACGCTGATCGAAGGGCTCGAAGCCATGGTCCGCGATGGCTGGGTGCAAGCGTCGGTGGTCAAGGGCCGACCGTTGCCCGAACTCATGGTGCCGACCGTCACCGACCTGATCCACCCAAACGTGGAGGGTTAGGCTCAGGCGGCCAGCAACGAGCTCTCCGCTCCTGCGAACTCCCGATAGGTGCGAAAGTCCTTGGGGAACTCGAGGGTGACGAATCGGGCGCGACCTTGGCCCTGGCCGAAGAGTTCGTCGCACGCCCCGTCGAGGGTGCGGCGCAGCCGCTGCATGATGACTTCGGTGTGCACCCCCGCGCTCGGGAAGATGATCGCGAAGCCGTGCTTGGTGTAGCGTCCCACAATGTCGGTTCGGCGGACGCGCTCGCGCAAGGCGCGGGCCAACTCGGTCATGACGTACTCCGGCGAGAGGTCGGGCCGGGTTTGCGTCAGGGCCAAGCAGTCGGAGACTTCGACGAGGACCACGCCAAGGCCGTTCTGCGAGTCGCCGGCGCGCAAGAGTTCTTCTTGCAGGCGGGCTCGGAAGTAGGATTCGGTGTAGACCTCGAGCCGGTCGTCCCACGAGTTGCGCTCGCGACGCGTGGTTTCGGACCTTCGCTCTTGCTCGGAGAGGATGCGGCGCAGCTTGGCGATGGCCTGGCGAAGCAGGTAGGAGACGTAGTTGCCGGAGATGCCCAACCGCTTGGCGATCTCGGTCTGGTTGAGCGAGTCGAAGTGGAACATCACGACGGCCTGCCGCTCCAGGTCCTTGAGTTTGCCGATGGCGTCTTCCAAGACGACGCGGTCTTCGAGGCGGAAGCCTTCGGGCGTCGCGCCGAGTTCCACGGGTTCGCCGTCGCCGGTTCCGTCGCCGTATTCGAGCTTCTCGTCGAGCGAGGCCACGCGCAGGTTGTCCTGCGAGGCGTCGAGGTCGGAGATCGCTTCGACGGGGCATCCGAGCCGGTCGGCGAGTTCCTGTTCGGTCGCCGGGCGGCCGAGTTCGGCTTGCATGGCCGTTCGCTCGCGGCGCACGCGATGGCGTAGCTCTTGGAGCCAAGCGGGCTGGCGGATGGTCTGGCTGCGGTCGCGGAGGTAGTGCTTGATCTCGCCGGAGACCAGATAGCCCGCGTACGTGCCGAACTTGACTCCGGAGGCGGGATCGAACTTGCGAAGCGCGTTGAGCAGACCGAGGTAGCCCACTTGGACCAGATCGTCCACGCTCTCCATGCTGGCGTAGCGGCGTGCCGAGATTTCGACGAGGGGGGTGTAGAGTTGGATGATGGCGTCCCGAAGGTCGTTGTTGGGGCGGGCGAGATAGCGTTGGACCATCTCTTCGGGGTCGCGGCGAATGGGCTCAGCAGTGGCGGTCATGTTGGGTTCTCCCGCATCGAGTCGGGCGCTTTCGAGCAGTTGGTGGTCTGGTCGGTGCGTCATGCTCGTTCGGCTCGCTTGGGATGCTGGGCGGTTGTCCCGCATCGTCGTATCAATCGTTGGAACCCAATGAAATATCGGCGAATCCGCTATAAAAACGGGCGCGGCGTCCAATAATCCGGTAATTCTGCTTGGGGGGTGGGCTGGCAAACGCCAAGACATTGCACAACGCACTGGCGTCGTGTGGCATATTCCTGCGACCATGGATTTGCCGGCGCGCGTGCCCCAGGGAAACGTCAGTCCCGCGCGCTTCGGGTTGCTTCATGCGGCCGTGTTCCTCGACCTCGTCGGGTTCGGGATGCTCATCCCCGACGTTCAGTTGCGCGCCGAAGCCATGGGCGCCCAAGGCTGGCTCATCGGCCTGCTGCTGGCGAGCATGTTCGTCACTCAGTTGATCTTCAGCCCCCGATGGGGCGCGGCGAGCGACCGGCTGGGCCGCAAGCATGTGTTTCTGGCCTGCACGGGCCTCTCCGCCCTCGGCATGCTGGTCTATGGCCTGCACGACTCGCTGCTCCTCATCCTGGCGAGTCGGCTGCTGGGAGGCCTGGGTGCGGCGAACGTGGCCGTGGCCAACGCGTGGATCGCCGACCTCTCGCATGGGGAAGACCAGACCAAGGCCATGGGGCGGCTGGCTGCGGCCACCACGTCGGGCCTCATCCTCGGCCCGGTGGTCACCTCCGTTCTCGCGCAAGCGGAAGCGTTGCCGTGGTTGGGAGCGGTGGGTTGCGCGTTCTCGGCGTTGGGCTTCGTGCTCGTGGCGCTGTTCGTGCCCAACACGCCGCCCACGGCCGAGCGTTCGCCGGGGCGCAGGCCGATCATCGACCTTCGCATCCTTTCCGACCTGCCGCAACTGCGTTCGATGGCGCTGATCGCGCTCGTGGCGTGGTTCTCGCTGGCCATGCTTCAAGGCACGTTCGGGCGGTTGATCCACCTCAATCTGGGTTACGGCCAACGGGAGTTTGGCCTGATCTTCGGCTACGAGTCGTTGCTGGAGGTGGTGGCTCAGGGCGTTCTGCTTGGCTGGTTGACGTCCAAGATCGCCGACCGGCACCTGCTGCGAGCGGCGTATGTGATCCAAGGAGTCGGACTGGCTCTGACGCCTTTCATGCCGGACTTGCTCGCCTTGTTCGGGGCCAGCACTTTGTACGCGCTGGGGATCGGCTTGGCCAATCCGTTGGTCAACACGATGTGCAGCCGCCTCACGCCGGAGGATCGGCAGGGCGAGATGTTCGGCACATTGCAGGGAGCGCGTTCGGTCGGGTTTATGATCGGGCCCGTTCTGGGCGGCGTGTTGTTCGATGCCGCTCCCGCAGCTCCCTATGCCTTGGCGGGCGTGGTGTGCGTGGCGGCGGCGCTCATGGTGCGCGGGATACCGGAGAAGCCGTCCACAGGTTCGCCATAATCCGATCAGGATGGACGCCCTGCTCTCGACGCATCTTCCCGGATTGCCTTCACCCAGACGCGGCAAGGTGCGCGAGGTGTACGATCTGGGGCCGCTCGTCCTCGTCGTGGCCACCGACCGGATCAGCGCGTTCGACGTCGTGATGGCTAACGGTATCCCGGACAAGGGGCGCGTCCTCAACCAGATGAGCGCGTTCTGGTTCGACAAATACGAACGGATTTGCCCGAACCACGTGGTCTCGACCGACGATGCCGAAATCGAGCGTCACCTCGGCGTGTGGCACCCCGACCTCGACGGACGCTGCACGCTGGCCAAGAAGGCCATGCCGCTGACCATCGAGTGCGTCGCTCGCGGCTACATCCTCGGCTCGCTCTACAAGGACTACAAGGCGGGCGGCGACACGTACGGGTTGGGGTTGCCCGAGGGACTCGTTGAAGCGCAGAAGCTTGCTGAGCCCATCTTCACACCCGCCACCAAGGCCGAATCCGGACACGACCAGAACATTTCGTTTGCCGAGGCCGCCGATCGCGTCGGACAGGAAGTGGCCGAGCAGGTGCGCGACTGGACGCTGGAGATCTACTCCCGCGCAGCGGCGCACGCCGAGAACCGGGGCATCATCCTCGCCGACACGAAGTTCGAGTTCGGTCTGACCGACGACGGCCTGATCTGGATCGACGAGGCGTTGACGCCCGACAGTTCGCGCTTCTGGGAGGCCTCGCAGTATCGGCCCGGCGGCTCGCCGCCCAGCTACGACAAGCAGTTCGTCCGCGACTACTTGGAGACGCTCGACTGGGACAAGATGCCGCCCGGACCCGAGTTGCCGGAGACCATCGTCGAGCAGACCCGCAGCAAGTACCTGGAGGCGTTCCAGCGCCTGACCGGGCGAACCCTCCGATAGCGTGTTTCTCCTCTACAACCTCGTCCTCTCGCTGCTGGCGCCGCTCTGGGCGCCGGTGATGTTCTGGCGCAGCAGCCGACGCGCCGAGAAGCCCAACTGGGCCGAGCGGGCGGGCGACTTCCCGTTTCGAGCCACCAAGGACAGCCGCCGCATTTGGGTTCATGCCGTCTCGGTGGGCGAGGTGATGGCCGCGCTGCCGTTCCTCAAGGCGCTGCGCGAACGATTGCCCTCCCACGACATCGTCCTGAGCGTGACGACCAGTTCGGGGCACGCGACCGCAAGGGACAAGGCGATGCCTTACGTCAAGCACCTCGTCTACTTCCCCGTGGACGTGGTGCGGTTCCAAATGGCGGCGATGACGCGCGTCCGGCCCGAGGTGGTCGCGATCATGGAGACCGAACTTTGGCCCAACTTCCTGTGGGCGGCCAAGGCGTTCGACGCCAAGACGGTTCTCGTCAATGGGCGGATCAGCGACCGCAGTTTCCGACGTTCGCGATGGGTGTCGCCGCTCTATCGCTGGATGCTGCGCCAGGTGGATGCCGCTCTGATGCAGACCGAGGGCGACGCCGAGCGCATCCGCGCCCTCGGGGCTGGCGAGGTACGCGTGGTGGGCAACACCAAGTTCGACGAGGCCGCCCAAATCGCCGACGAGGGACCTCGGTGGCGGGCCGAACTGGGTCTAGGCGAGGCGTTCGTGGTGGTGGTGGGTTCCACACGCAGCGAGATGGAAGAGGACCTGGTGGTCGCCGCGCTCGACCGGGCGTTCGGTGACGCGATTCGTTCTGGCGAGGTGCGCGTGGTGCATGCCCCTCGGCACTTGGAGCGTGCGCCTGACGTATTGGCCAAGGCGTCGGCGCGGTTCGGTTCGGCCGCCTTGAGAACCTCGGGGAGCGTGGCGCCCTACTTGGTTCTGGACACCTACGGTGAACTCGGCGGCGTCTATTCGGCTGCGGATGCCGTGGTCGTGGGCGGCGGATTCGACCGGCTCGGGGGTCAGAACATCCTGCAACCACTGGCCCTGGGCAAGCCCGTGCTGCACGGCCCGCACATGCACAACTTCCGAGACATCGCGGCGGCATCGCTGGAGGCGGGTGCCTCGGCTTCCTGCGCGGATGCCGAGGCGCTGGCCGATCGGTTGTCAGCGGTGCGCGGTGACCCCGAACTGCGAGGGGCCATGGGGGAGGCGGCCCGGGCCTTGGTTCGCGCGAACCTGGGCGCGGGCAACCGTTACGCCGAGGCCGTTGCCGCTCTGATCGAAAGGGCGTGAATCCTGGCCCGGGGTTTGGGTTTCGCTCGGCAAGCCTCGCTCCCCAAGGGACACGGGTCTAGCCGTCCCGGCGAGCCAGAGTCGTCAACACCTCAAACGCCTTTTCCAAGCCCAAGTCCTTTTCGAACGGGCGCGGCATCGGCGCCTCGTGGTCGACCCTCACGCCGTTGCCCTCGATGCGCAGCCCGCCGATCGTCACGTAGTCGGTCACGGGAAACTGCAGATGCCAGCCGTGGGCGATGGGCATGATCAGCGACGCGAGCACCGCGCCGGCCGAGCGAGAACCGATGACGGGCGATCCGGCCTTCTCCTTGAGCGCCGCCGCCACGATTTCCGAGGCGCTGCCGCTGGCCCCATTCACCAACACGGCGATGTGGCCCTTGAAGAAGAACTGACCGGTATCCCAGGTCTTGACCTTGGCGGGGACCCACTTGGCCACAGCCACCACGTCTTTCGGGTCGCCCTTGGTTTCCTCGACAAACGCCTCGACCTGGTCCTTTGAAACGAACGCGCCGATCTCGGTGTCGGGCGGGAGCACCTTGTTCAGCAGGTGGAGCATGTTCATCACGGCGCCGCCGCCGTTCGACCGCAGGTCGAGCACCAGGTTCTTGGGCTGCTTCTCTTCGATCTGCTGGAACAACTCGGTCACGCGCTTGGCGTTGTAGCCCAAGTCGAACGTGGGCACCTTGAGCACCGCTGTGTCGGCCTTGGGAAACTCGACGGTCTCCGGCACGACGGTCGAGAACGCCTTGCGGACGATGTTGAACACCTTGAACGAGCCATCCGGGCGCTTGACCTTGATCTCGACCTCGGTGCCTTCGTCGCCCGCCACTTGCGTGGTGTCCTCGATCTTCTTCCCGTTGGCTTCGATGAGGATGTCTTGGGGCGCGATGCCGGCCGCCTTGGCCGGGCCGCCTTCGATCACGTCCACGACCAGCAAGCCGTCTTCGTGGGGGAAGATGCGTACGCCGATGCCCACTTGCTTGCGGTCCACGCGGGCCCGCGCCTGTTGTGGCGTGTGGAGCATGATGTGGCTGAAGCCGAACTTGCGGAGCGCGGCGTTGATCGCTTGCGCGAACTCATCGTTGGTCGCCGCCTTGTCGATTTCGCTCTGGTACTCCTTGACGAACTCGGGCCACTTGCTGAAATCCGCGCCGCTGGCGAACGCGCGTTCGGTGACGATCTTGCCCATGCGGGCCATGACGGCGCCCTTGATCTCGGGCGTGAGTTCTTGGGCGGGCGCGATCGAGGCCAGTGCCAGCAACAGTCCGGGCACAAGGGCGGGGCGAAGGAGTCGGCGGAACGAAACCATGGGTAAGACCTGATACGAACGGCGAGGCCGTTTAGTTCATTATCGCCTCATGGAGCCGCAAACATGATCCTCGAATCGCTCTCGCGCACCGACAAATGGTTTCTGGGCAATGGGCGAGGTTGCCTCTTCGCACCCCCGTTCCCCCGTTGGTTGGACACCCTCGGGTTCTGGGACGAGTGTTGGTTCGCCGACGTGCGGCTCGACAGGTTGTTCTGCGTGTTGGCCGCCCAGGGGGGTCGCGAGGCACCCATCGAGCACGAGCGTGAATTGGATTGGCGTCCGGATCGCCTGGTCACCCGTGGCCGGGCGGGCGAGATGGAGTTCGAGCAGCGCCGTTTCGTGCATCCCGACAACGCGTTCGTCACCGAGTTGGATTGGCGTGGCGAGGGCGAGTTGCAGTTGCTTCAGTGGTCGCTGCCCGAGGTCAACGCGGCGGGCTATGGCGCGCCGTGGCGGTCGGCTACGCTGGTCGCCTCCGACGAGGGTTGCCTGATCTACCGATTGGACACGCGTTGGCCGACCGAACTCGAACCCGACCGCACCGCCGTCGAACGCGAAGCCCTGACCGGGACGGCCGACATGGGGCCTTCGGTTCCCGTGTTCGTGGCGCTCGGCGCTTCGGTGGAGCGAGACGGATACCTGGTGCAGATCGCTCAGCGACACGACGACTCGCCGCTCTGGCGGACCAGCGTGCTGCCCGACCTGTACGACGGAGCCTTGGTTCCATGCGTCCGCACCGAGGGGGAAGGGTTGTTGCACCTCGTCCAGAGCTATACCGTTCGCGCGGGCGATACCGTGCGCTTGGCGGCGGGCGTCGGTCTCAGCGCCGACGATGCGCGGGCCGCTCTGGCAGCCGGCCTTCGACCGGAATCGCTCCGGGAGACGCGCCTCGATTGGCTGCGCCACTTCCAAGGGGTGCCCGACTTCCGGTGCGACGACCCCTATCTGGAGGCCGCTTACCGCTACCGCTGGTACGGCATCAAGCTCAACACGGTTTCGGTTCCGGGGCTTCCGAGGCTGGGCAGGCCGTTCGTCGCCGAGGGGATCGGGTTCTTCCGCAACTGCATCACCTACTCGGGGCAAGCCATGCTCCGCGAGACGTCGTGGATGCGCGACCCCGATCTCGCCATCGGCATCCTCGACAACATGGCTGCCAACCAGCGGCCCGACGGCAGCCTGCCCGGCCACATCTATTCGGGCCGTCCGGCGCGGGACTTTTATCACGCCGACTTCGCAACTCCGGTGCGGCAACTCGAGGCCATCCATCCCGGATCGGTGCAGCCCCACCATCGCGAGATGCTGCGCCGGTACGCCGACTACCTCTGGAGTGCGCGCCACGAACCTTCGACCGGCATGACGTGCGTGTTCGACCAGAACGAAACGGGGCAGGAGTATATGTCGCGGTACCAGTTCGTCTCGGATGCGGCGGACGAGTGGGCGTCGTTCCGCGTCGGCGGCGTGGATGCGACGGTGTACGCGGCTTTGCTCTTCGACGCTCTCGGCGACGACCGGGCCGCCGACGCGTTTCGAGCGATCGGGGAGTGCTGGGACGACGGGGCGTCGTTCTTCTGCGACCGGCTTCCGAATGGCGCCAAGTCGCCCGCTCGCCCGGGGACGGGCCTCTACCCGCTCTTGCTCGGCGCAGGGCGGATCGGGTCGGATCGCGCGGCGCAGTTGATCGCCCGTTGGTTGGCGAACCCGGACGAGTTCTGGCTACAGGCTGGATTCCCGGCGACCGCACGGAGCGATTCGACGTTTGCTCAAGACGGTGCTTGGAAGGGTCGGCGGTTGAACTGCCCGTGGAACGGTCGCAGTTGGCCGATGGCCAACTCGCATCTGGTGGACGGGCTCGCCGAAACCGCCCTGGGTCTAGCGGCTCAGGGTCGCAGCGAGTGGCTCGCCCCCGCTGCCGAGGGCATCCACAAGGCCGTCCGTCTCCTGTTCCACGGGTCCGACCCGAACCGGCCGTGCTGCTACGAGCACTTCAACCCAGTCACAGGCGTGCCGGCGCTTTATCGGGGCTACGACGACTACATGCACAGTTGGGTTGCGGACCTGATTCTGCGGCGCGTGGTCGGCCTGGTCCCGGGGTCGCTGGACTCGCAGCCGTTGCCGATGGGGGTGGCGTTCGAGTGCAGCGGCATCCCGTGTCGGGGCGAAACGCTTCAAGCAGTCGGGGATAGCGATCGGGTGGAGGTGGTTCGGCAGAACTAGAAGCAGTCAGTCGCCGAGGCTCAGCACTTCCCGAACCGAACGCGCGATGTCCACATAGAAGTTGTCCTGCGACTCGCGGACCACTTGGAACGGCGCATTGGGTGCTCCGAAGAAGGGGCGCATGGTCCAGCCGAGTTGGGTGCCCACGAACGCATACAGAAGGATCCACGACGTGAGCACCTTCTCGCGAGACGCCGCCGCTTCGCCCCAGAGTGTGCGCATGGCGCGCCGAAAGAAACGAACGCCCATCGAGCCCGACACCAAGAGGATGAACACATTGAGCAGCTTGAAGAACTGATAGTCCGAGCTGGTCATCAAGAAGAACGCACTGACGGGAGCGAAGCTGACGAGAAGGACCGAGGTCACCGCCAAGGTCCCGCTGAGCAGGGCGAGCACCTGTCCGATGTGTTCCTTCGCGCCTAGCAGCAGGCTGGCTACGTACAGGGTGGGAAGACAGATTAGGACGGTCGCTCCAAACAAGACCGGCAGCTTGATCGCCGAAGATGCGGATTGCTCCCAGCCGGAGTACGCACCCACGATGCCGCCAAACAAGCCGAACATCACGACCGAAGCACCGAGGCAACCCAAGATCTTCTCACCGATCCGATGCGACTCTTGGATTTCTCGAAAGAAGTCTTCTGGCGAGCGAAGGATGCCAAACGGCACTTCGAGCAGTTTCATGGCAACGACCTGAACGAAGCAACGGCGGCGACTTCTGATTCGTTCCCAAGGGGGCTTGGGCTGCAAACGAAGTGACAGAAGGGGCCGCAAACCGCCAACGGACCCGGCCTCATCCGGCCTTCGGCAACCCTCTCCCAGAGGGAGAAGAGCCCGGAACGGTAACGGTTGGCAACCCAAAAACAAGTGGCGGTCCGCAAAACTGCGGACCGCCACTCGCGAACGGGAGACCCCGAGCGTCAGTACTTGACGTTGCACCCGTAGGGGCGGGTTTTGGGGTTGGAAACGGCTTTGCCGCCCTTCGCCTCTTCAAACGCCTTCAGCACGTAGTTCTCGGCCTTGGGGATGTCGGCCGCATTGGACGACGGAATCGAGTCGATCGCGCCATCGTACAGCAGTTCGCCCTTTGGGGAAACCAGGAACATGTGCGGCGTGGTCTTCGCGTCGTACTTCTTGCCCACTTCGCCGGTCGGGTCGAGCAGGATCGAAGTCGGTGCGCCCTTCTGTCCGGCCATGACTTCCAAGGCCTTCGCACCATCCACGTTGCCTTGCTTGCCGGGGGCCGACGAGCAGATGGTGAGCCACACCACGCCCTCGCCCGTCAGCTTGCGCTGAAGGTTCTGCATGTTCTGGCTGGAGTAGTGCTTCACCACGATCGGGCACTGATAGTTCCACCACTCGAGGACCACGTACTTGCCGCGGAAGTCCTCGAGGCTGACCTTGGCGCCCTTGGCGTCGGTGAGCGTAAACGTCGGTGCGGCCGAGTTCACGGGAGCGGTCCCGGTCGAACCAATGGCCAGAGCGGCGAGACATGTAAGCATCAGATTCATGGCTGCATTTCTCCTATCGGGTCAAGACCCCGAGGGACACTTCGTAAGCGAGGCGCTCCTTGCCCCGAACCACGACCAACACCCCTCGGATCTCCTCCGGGGTCTTGGACGAATACTCGGAACGCTTGACATCTAGAACAAGTTTCCCGGCGCTCCACGAGACGGCCTGTTTCGCCGCGTGCGAGAGCGCTTCGCCGGAGGCCGCGTAGAAGTAAGCCTCGTCGGGGGCCGAGTCGCCGAGGGGCTGGATCTCCAGGCGGTAGCCTTCGTTCGTCGGCATGGCTCGACCGGTCAGCTTGGTACGGGTGGGGATCTCCTTGCGGAAAGCCTCGAAGGCGGCGGCATCGCCCGAGGGACGAACCGCATCGCCGAGCGTCACCTTCACACGGCCTTGCCCTTGGCCCGGTACGCACTCCTCCTTGCAGGCCAACCAGGAGGCCTTTGCGGCGAGCGCATAGGAACCTGGCTTTGCGGTGGCGGGAGTCTGAACTTCGGCCATCAGCAAGACCTTGCGTTCGTAGCCGTAGTTGATCAGGCCGCCCGCATCGAACTTGTGCGGAGCGGGCCACTGGAGTTTGCCGATCTTCCAGCCTTCGGGCAACTGCACGTCGAGCGTGGTCGGCAGCCCCGAATCGCCGGGATTGAGCCAGTACACGTGCCACTCCGGCTTCATCGTGTATTCGCCGGCGATCCAGAACGACGCCCCGGGCTTGACCGTCTCGACCGACGCGATCAGGCGGAACGTGCAGGGCGCGTCCTGCTGGGCGGCGACCAGGGCGACAGCGGCGACAAGCGTGGCGATCACACCTTAGATCAACGCAAACCGACCCTCGGGGTTCACTCCATGCGCCCGGGCGTCACTGCAGCCACCAACAGGAACATCTCGTCGGTCGTGGCCTCGCCCCACCGCACATCCTTGGGCGGGTCGTTGGGGTTGTTGGGGTTGTCTTTCGAGTTGTCGTAGACGGCCTCCAAATGGATCCGCGAACCTCGGGGCAAGAACATCGGCTCCTTGAGCGCGTAGTTCAACTGCCAATTGAAGTCCCAATCCTTGATCCAGATGATCGGGCGGGTCGTGCCGTCGGGGAGGCTGGCCCACACCTTCATTTGGCGACCCAAGAGGTGCATGTGCGGCATCACGCTGTGGAGCGTCACATCGGCGCGGACGGGGTACTGCATGCTGACCGGGTGGGCCGACGCGCCTGCTGGAATTCGGAACAGGGGGTTCGCGATCCACGCAAGCGTCATGGGCTTGGTGGGCGTTTTGTCTGCGAAGTACAGCCCCACCTTGGTCTGGTCCGTTTCTTCCTTGCCCGAGGGGTGGTAGTGGACCTGAAGCACGAGGGTGGTTCCCGGCTTGAGTTCGAAGGCCGACCCGGCGGGTGTGTGCTGGGGCCGCAGTCCGGGCGCCCATCCCCCGAGTGCTCCGCTCGGGTTGAAGCCGACGCCGCCGAACGTGGTGTAGCCGTCCTGACCGTCGTTGTCCCTCCGATTCATGGCGTGCGAGTGGCCCCGCTCGTCGAGGAACGCGATGACGTGGTGGACGACCTTTTTGTTGCCGGGCCGGACGTCCATGGCCGTGATCCACTTGGTTTCTTTGAAGTCGGTCTTGATGACGAAGTTGCGGTAGACGTCGCCGCCTCCCGCTGGCAGTTTGAATGGCTGGGGCATGCTCGCCACATACGAGGGCTCGCCGAGCGTCCATTCGGAGGAGAACGTCGGCGTCGGCGGCTCCTTGGCCGCATCCCCTCGGGGCGCACCGGCAACGGACCAAGCTTTGAGGGTGTCCCGCTCCCAGTCGGTCAGCCGCATCTCGCCGACAAACTCGCCGTAGCCGTGGGCGGCTTTCCACGGGGGCATCTTGCCCCGTTCGGTGGTCAGAGCGATCATCGGCGCCCACTTGCGCGCGTTCTCGTAGCCGACCAGCGAGAACGGGGCGACTTCGCCCGGTCGGTGGCACGAGAGGCACTGCTTGGCCAGGATCGGAGCGACGTGCTCCGCGTAGGAAATCTCGCTGGGCTTGGGCAGCGGCGCCCCCGGCATCAGGACGCAACCTTCCGGCGTGGTCGAAGGCAGCGTTCCCTTCTTGCCCGCCAACGCATGGTCGAGCGCCTCCCGAAGGTAGGGCTTCCGCGCCAATGTGGGGTCCTTGTGGTTGTCCAATGCGCCTTGGTACACCTTGCGCCCGTCGGCATCGAACACGAACACCGTGGGGATGCGCTCCGCTCCCAGGGACTTGGCTTCCGTCGCACCGTGGTCGAGCGACCACGTCAGGTCGAGGCCTCTTTCGTCCAGATAGCGCTTCACGCCGTCGGTGGATTCGAGATCGTTGGGGAACAGGGCTTCGAAGCTGACACCTTTCGCCCGGTAGTCGGCGACGATCTGGCCGAGCCGTTCGGTATAGCGCGAGGCGACCGGGCAATCGGTGCTCCACACGAGCACGACGCGGGCCTTGGCTTCCCCGGGGGCTGCCTCGCGAGCGGTCAGGCCGAGAGCGACGGGCAACGCCAGCAGTGGCGCGACTTTGAGCAGCGTGCGCAGGGTGTCCATGATGCGTCCCGCAAGGATACAAGAATCCCGCGTCAACGATCGGTTAGGGGTTTGCGGCTGCGGCTTTGGTCTCGGGGAGAGCGACATGGGAGGCGCTGCTGGCCGTGCACCACGCGATGAGGATGGCGGCGCAGAGGAACACGATGGCTCCCGGAAGCGTGCGGCTCATCGCCAGTCGGGCTCGGACGTCGCTCTCCAGCTTCTCGTCGCCCGACGCGACGCCTTGAAGGACCATGCCAGCCCCGAAGAACGCGAACGAGAGCCCCACGAACACGCCCGTGGTGGCTTGAACGAGTTGGGCGTTGGCGAGGTGCGCCGAGACCGTGGCGAAGTTCTGGGAGCTGATGGCGTACCGCACGTCCTCGCTGATCTTGAGGAAGCCCCCGAAATAGCTGACCGCATAGATCATGCAGCCCGCACCGATGAGGAACGAAATCAACGACAGAATCCGCCAAATGAAGTTTGCAATGGGTCCTAGCACTCGACACCCCGAAAGCTCGGCGACAGTTCGTCGCGTCGCCTTTCCATCATAGCGGTTCTTTGGCTTGGCGTCAAGCCTTCTTCAGGGTTCGGCGCAGGATAAGTTGGGGGGTGTGGGGAACGACACCCCCCGTGCGGAACGAATGAGCCGGCTCCCCTCGAAAACGGCCCACATCGACTCTCCCTTCAGTTTCCTGACACCCGTACAAACCCGCCAAACCCCCGAATCCTTCGCAGGGATCGAGAATTTGGCCATTTGTCATCTTGCGTTCAGATTCCGGCGTGCCTGGCTTCGAAGTCGGCCTCGGCGTCGGCCAGCGCCTTGGCCTTCAGCACCCGCCGCACCTCCGAGGCGACGACGGACGAAAGGTAAGCCTCCAAGCGGCCGTGGCGCTCCTCGGCGGTGCCGGTGAATCCGAGCGTTTCGCAGAGCGCCTCGGCGGCGGTTTCGGGGATCTCGATCGAGTAAGTGTCCATTAGGGTTACCAAGTGGCGAGGGCGGCCCTCTTCCACGTGTTCAAAGCGGTGCAAACGTAGATGTAGCCGGCGTCCCAAGCAATGTCGCCAGCATTGCCCGTGTCGGTGGCGGAGGACGGAGTCTTGGAAAGGCGCAGCCTGAACGTGTTGCCGTTGACGTCGAGGGGCGCGGTCGGCGAGGTCGTGCGGATGCCCACATGACCCGTCGAACCGGAGAGCCGCAGCACGAACTCGGCCAAGGCGTAGGAGTAGACGAAGAAGTCGTTCCCGCCCGTGCGCCCGAACTCCCAGCGCAACGTGCCGTCGCTCATTCGGAACCTTGACTCCGAACCGGAGGGCGACGTGAGCGTGAACTGGGCGTGCGACGAGGTGGACTCGAGCTTGGCGCTGACTGCGCCGGAGGCGGGACCGGCGATCAGCCGAGCCGAAGCGTCGGTGTAGAGCACGTGGTCGGCGCCTCCGCCGGCGACGGGCTGACCGCTCCGGAGCGGCCTTTCGGAGAAGAGCGTCGGCATGCCTAGGCCACCTGCACCTGGCCAAGGGCCACGTTCACGCCGGACGCGTACTGCGGATAGCGGGCGTAGTTGGTCTTGAAGTCCGTCCCGAAGGCGTCCTGCGAGAGGTCGAAGTAGGTGGCTCCGCTGAGCCTGACGATCGCTCCGACGGCATCGGCCGGGACCGAGGCGATCCGCACGGGGTCGTTCGAGCCGTTTGCGACGGGGATGGTGGTGCTGAACGAGCCGCCGGTGCGTCGGCCTTGAGCGTCCACAAAGAAGCCCGTGGCGGTCACGGAGCCCGCGACGCCAAGGAACCAGAAGTTCGCGATGGCCGCGCACTGGGCCGCATGGTCTACCAGCGCGGCGTGGTTTGGAGTTGGCATTTCACTGGAACGCGGCAACAATCGCAAAACGTCAACCGAATCCGGCAGGAACGGCCATTGGATGGGGCCAAAATGGAAGCATGACGCGACGTCAGTTCATGTTGGGTTCGACGGTTGCGGCCGCTGCGACGGTGGCCCCTCGATTTGTGCACGCTTCGGTGAAGGAAACCCTCAAGGTGGGCTTGATCGGGTGCGGCGGTCGCGGCACCGGCGCCGCCATGGACTGCGCCGGGGCCGACCCCTCCGTCGAGATCTGGGCGATGGGCGACCTGTTCCCCGACCGGCTCAACGGCTCGCGAAACCAGCTCCGCGACAACCTGAAGGAGCGCTACAAAGTCGCCGACGACCATGCGTTCAGCGGTTGGGACGCCTTTGAGAAGGTGGCCAAGACGGATGTGGACATCATCATTCTGGCCACGCCTCCCGGCTTCCGCCCCGCGCACCTCGCCGCCGCGATCGCCGCAGGCAAGCACGTGTTCATGGAGAAGCCCGTGGCGGTGGACGCCCCCGGGATCCACTCGGTGTACGAGTCGTCGGACTCGGCAACCAAGAAGGGCCTTTGCATCGTCGCCGGGACGCAGCGCCGCCACGATCTCGCCTATCGCGAGTGCATGAACCGCATCCACGATGGCCAAATGGGCGACGTGGTGGCCTCCTACGCCTATTGGAACCAGGGCGGCCTGTGGATGAACCCGCGCCAACCCAACTGGACCGACATGGAGTGGCAACTCCGCAACTGGCTCTATTTCTCCTGGCTCTCGGGCGACCACATCGTGGAGCAACACGTCCACAACATCGACGTGTGCAACTGGGCGATGAACGCGCACCCGGTCAAGGCGATCAGCCTTGCGGGCCGCCAATGCCGCACCGACGCCGCGTACGGTCACATCTTCGACCACTTCGCCACCGAGTTCGAGTATGCGAACGGCGCGAAGATGATCTCCATGTGCCGCCAGATCGACGGCACGGCCTCGCGCGTCTCCGAGTCCATCATCGGCACCAAGGGCACGTCGAACGCCAACACGCGCATCGTCGGCGAGAACGCCTGGCGGTTCGATGGGGATCGGCCGAACCCCTACGTGCAGGAGCACCGCCACCTGATCGAAGCGATCAAGTCGGGCAAGCCGATCAACGAGGGACGCCAAGTGGCCGACGCCACGTTCACGGCGATCCTCGGGCGCATGGCCGCGTACACGGGCCAAGAAGTGACTTGGGACCAGGGCCTCGCCTCGAAGGAAGTGCTCGCACCGAAGGTGTTGCAGTTCGGGGAAGTGCCCGTAGCCGCAGTCGCCCACCCCGGACAGACCAAACTGATCTAACGTGCCTTGAGGGCGAAGCTTGGCGAGCAAGAACCCAGCCGGTTCGGCTCGCCAAGGCTCGCCCTTCCAGAACTTGCCTTTACTTGCCGGGCGCGACGTAGACGTAATCGCCCAGCCCGCGCGAGACGGTGATCGAATCGGTCGCGGCCACCATCGTCACGGTGATGCCCCGTTCGCCGGTGCGCTGCGAGATCCGCCAGTTGATTCCCTGACCGTACATCACGTGGCCGGAACCGGCCACCACGGCCATCACGCCATCGTAGCGCGGCAGGGCTTCCATGTACTTGATCGCCGAATCGGCCATACCCACGTCCCACAACACTTGGGCGGAATAGATGCTCTCGCCGCGCGTGCCCGTCGGCGGGTGGCCGCCCATCAAGGCGCCGAACACGGCTCGGTGTCCTTGGTTGTTCAGGTCGAACTGCTCGGGCAGCGAGGCGCGCTGCTCCGGAGTCAGGGCCCCGAGCCCTTCGCGGCCCACTTGGCGCACCCAATCGCGGGGGACGTTCAGCGCGACCATGGGCAGACGGTGTTTCTTGGTCGCCTCGAAGATGGGGCGATACAAGGCGAAGTCGAACCCCCACTGGGTCTTCCACTCGCTGCTCTCGATGAACTCGGCCTCGCTTTGCCAGCCTAGCGTCCACGCGTTCAAGCGGTCCTGCACCGGGCGCGTGAACATCTCGAAGCCGACGACGGTCGGGCGTCCGGTTTTGGCGAGCGCCTCGATGATCGCGGCCTGCATCTGGTGGTGAAGGGCGTTGTCGTGCGATTCGCCCAGATACACCCAGCGGTGGCCGGAGGCTGCTTTGGCGATGTCGTCAGGAGTCACCACGCGCCCCGTCGCGGTGTCCACCATGTCTCCCGCGCGGATGGCGATCTCGCCAGATCGTCCGATCTTCAGGCGGTAGGGGTCCGGGGCCTCTGCGGCAGGAGCGGTCTGGCCCAGGGCCAGCCCCAAAGCGAGCGTCAAAGTCGTCACGGTGCAAAGTCTAGCCGAAGACGGGCTCCCTAAGGGTAGGATCAGCCCATCGTGCGTCACCCTTGGACCCTCACCTTCGCAGCGTTCGCGTTGCTGGCCGCGGGGTGTGGACAGCCCTCTTCCGACCCTGCGCCGAAGCCGGGCGCCGCAAACGAAGCCAACGCCGAAGCCGATGGTTCGCCCGAAGGCAGACTCTTCGAGCAGTTGCGCGGTGGCGCGGTCCAGCTTCAGTTGGCGCAAGACGCCGTGGCCGAAGCCTATGCCGAGGTCAACGCGCTCAAGAACGAGCCCGACTTCGGACCGGAAACGGGCGAAGCCCTGACCGACCTCGAAGCCATGCTGGACAGCGTGGGCGCGACGCTCTCCGAGCATGTGTCCTCGCCCTCCAAGGCCTCGGTCGAAGCCGACTTCGGTGCGGCCGACGAGATGCGCCTGAAGGCCATCGACGCCGCCAACGACGCCCACTACGAACTGCAGGAGTGCCGCGGCCTGATCGAAGGCGTGCTGGACCAAACGGGCGAACACCTGCGCCCCCGCGTGGACGCCGTGTTTGAAAAGATCCGGACGGCCCAAGCCGAGATCGAATCGGCGGTGACCACCTTGGGCGGCGTCATCGCCCCTCCTGGCGGGGACGAGTAATGGCGTTTCCCGGCGACCTGCCCCACGCCATGTGGAAGCAGGCGATCGAACACTACTACTGGGACCGTTTGGCAGAAGCCTACGAAGTCGCCTCGACGCAGGGGGCGGGGCACGCGGGCATCTACCTGTCTTGGTTCCGCATGATCGAGGCCGAGTGGCTGACGCGAAGGGACGGCCAGCGCACGCCGGTCACCGATTGGCTGGACCTCGAGTTCGTCCCCGACGACCTGGGGCCGGTGCCCGTCCAGGATTTGGCCGAAGTCGTCGTCGCCTCTTGCGACGAAGTCGCCCAACGGCTCGGTCTGCCGCACGGGGCGAAGACCCTCGTGACCATGCTCCGCGAAGAAGCCCGCGCGCCCTGGGCGATCGCTCCGTATGGGTACTGCGTGGACATGCACCCTTACGAGAAGGTCTGCATGCCCGTCCATTTGCTCGGAAACGGCCCCGAACTGCGGCGCACGACGCGACACGAATACGCCCACGTGCTCACGATCAACGCCTCCGGGGGGCACGCGCCGCGATGGCTGTCGGAAGCCGTCTCGGTGCTGATGGAGGGCGGACGCGACCGGTCCACCGAACGCGAGTTCTACTACGGGTCGGCAGAGTGGCTGCCACTCGACCGGCTGGAACAGGCGTTCAACGCGCCCGACGATCGACGCCGCGTTTGGCTGGCCTATCGTCAGGCCGGGCTCGTGGGCGAGTACCTCGCTTTGCAGTACGGCGAGAGCCGACTGGGCGACCTCTTGCGCGCCCATGCCGAGGGCAGCTTCTGGAAGCGGCTCGGTGCGGGCTTCTTGGGGGCGACCCACACCGACGTGGCGTTTCGGGACGTCGTTGGGCGCAGCCCCGGCCAGGTGGTGGCCGACGCGTTGGAGTGGCTGCGTTCCGGGCGAAGGTAGTTGTGCGGATGGTGGTCGGGCCCGGTCAGACCGTGGCACCCCGGTCTGGATCACGTCAATCTCGGGTTGTCCGCCCGATAGATGGTCACCACGAGATCTCCATCGGCCTCGGCCAGCCTCCGCAGCAAAGGTGCGGCGACTTGCCACCGAGAAGCAAAGCGCTCGTCGAAGCACTCGAACCCCACATCGAACCGACGGGAGGCCGCTCGGTTCCAGAGGTCCCTCGCCTCCCCTTCGAGACCTTCGACGATCCGAAGCAGTTCGTCTAGGGCTTCCGCAGGGTGTTTGCAGCATCGCTCGGAACTGCTGTACTGCCCTTGCCACACGCCCCTGCAAATGGAGGTGCCCCCGTGCAGGCCCGCTCTTCTGAGTTCGACATCAAGGACCGCGATGTCGAAACGGGCTCGCACTTCCAGATCGGTCACGATGTAGTACGCGCCCATCGTTCAATTCTGACACTGCCTCGCGTTGGAGGAGCTTGCTCCGACAACTCCAAACATGCCGGTGCGCCTGAACCCCCTCCAAGAACGACCAAAGGAAGATGGTGCCCTGAATCCCGACCACGAAGACTTCCTCCCCAAGATCTACCTAATGGGATCGGATGGCGTCCATGCAACGAGGCGGGCACGGTTTGCCAGGACTTCTCCGAACTCCCTCGCCTTAGCCCGGCAGCCGTTCTCGGCCCAGACCGACCCCGGCGAAAAAGAGGGGCCGGGGGTGAGGATCGGCTCGTCGCCTTCTGCGCCTCGGCGGGCGAACTCCGGACGAGCAACCCCGAACCCTGAGCCCTGAAAACTGAACCCTGAAACCTGAACACTGAATTCCCTCTTCCGGACTCCCCTCGCCTTCGCCCGGCTGCCGTT
>ERZ761607.1327-NODE-1327-length-31836-cov-4.768793_pt1 | contig 31836 bp, 18 predicted proteins | sample MGYA00511164_ERZ761607 | MGnify/ENA primary metagenome ERZ761607 (study PRJEB28899, sample SAMN02445080) | bioreactor sludge metagenome | biome: EBPR sludge | place: Australia: Brisbane, Thorneside Wastewater Treatment Plant | collected 2011-06-22 ... | reverse complement strand
CGTCCACCTCGTCCAGCAGGCAGAACGGCGCGGGGTTGAGCTGGAAGATGGCGAACACCAGCGCCACCGCGGTCATCGCCTTCTCGCCGCCGGACAGCAGCGAGATGTTGGACACGCGCTTGCCCGGCGGGCGCGCCATGATCGCCACGCCGGTGTCCAGCAGGTCCTCGCCGGTCAGTTCCAGGTAGGCGTGGCCGCCGCCGAACAGGCGCGGATAGAGCTGCTGCACGCCGGCGTTGACGCGGTCGAAGGTGTCCTTGAAGCGGCCGCGGGTCTCGCGGTCGATCTTGCGGATGGCCTCTTCCAGCGTTTCCAGCGCCGCGGTCAGGTCGGTGTTCTGCGCTTCCAGGTATTCGGCGCGCTGGCTGGCCTCGCCGTATTCGTGGATGGCGGCCAGGTTGACCGGCTCCAGCCGGCGCATGCGACCGTCGATCTGGGCGACCGCCTGCTCCCACTCACGCAGGTCGGCGACCTCGGGCAGCGTGTTGATCACGTCCTCCAGCACGAAGCCGCCGGCGACGACGGCCTCGGAAAGCTGCTCGGCCTTCAGCGCCAGCGCCTGCTGGTCCAGCTTGCGCTGGGAGATACGCTCGCGCTGGGCCAGCGCCTGCTCGTCGCGCTGCTGGCGGGTCTGTTCGTACTGGCGCAGCTCGTTGTCGATGCCGTCCAGCAGCGCGCGCGCCTCGGCAAGCTGGCGGTCGGCGGTGACGCGGTGCTCCAGCGCGGCCTGGCGCTGGGCTTCCAGTTCCTGCACCGGCGAATCGCCCTCGTTCAGTTGTAGGGTCAGTTCTTCCAGGCGCGAATCCAGTTGCCCGCGTTGCCCGCCCATGCGGTCCAGCGCTTGGCTCAGCGAGACGATCTGCGCGCGCTGCGACTCCAGGGTCAGCGCCAGCGCGTGCGCGGCGTCGCGCGAGGCGCGGGCGGCGTCGCGGGCGGCGTCGCGGGCTTCCACGCGTTGCCGGCGCTCGGCTTCCAGCGCCTGGCGGGCGGTTTCCAGCTCGCCCATGCGGGACACGGCGTCTTCCAGCTTCATGCGCGCCTCGCGCGCCTGTTCGCGGCTGGCGTCCAGGGTTTCCACCAGTTGCGCGATCTCGCCGTCGAGGCGCTCGATGCGGGTGCGGGTGGCGTCCACGCGGCCCTGCTGGCTCTGCAACTGGCCGGCCAGTTCGGACACGCCGCGGTGGGCCATGTACAGGGTGCGCTGGGCGTCCTCGCGCTGCTGTTCGGCGGCCAGCAACTGGTCGCGCAACTGCGCGAGGCGCTCTTCCAGTTCGGCTTCGCGCGCCTGCAAGGTCTCGATCTCGCCGCGCAGCGCCTGGATCTCGCGCTCGCGCAGCAGCGCGCCCTGCTTGGCGGCGCCGGAACGCAGCACCCGCACCCAGCCGGCGCCGAGGCGCTCGCCGTTGCGGGTGATGACCGAGTCGCCCTCGCCCAGCGTGGCCTGCAGGCGGCGCGCCCCGGCTAGGTCCTCGGCCACGTGCAGGCGCGCCAGCAGGCGGCGGATCGCCGCGGGGCCCTGCACCTTGGCCGCCAGCGAAGTCGGCGCCACCGCCACCTCGCCACGGTCGTCGGACACCAGTGCGATGCGGCCCTCGCCGAGTTCGCCCAGCGCGTCGACCAGCGCCTCGGGGGCGTCCACGAGTACGCCTTCGATGATCTGGCCGAGCGCGCCTTCGACGGCGTTCTCCCAGCCCGGCTCGACGGTGAGCTTCTCGCCCACGCGCGCGGCGCTGTCCAGGCCACGCGCCTTCAGCCAGGTCATGGCCGCGCCCTGCTCCTGGCCCAGCGCGGCGTGCTGCAGGGTCTCCAGCGAGGACAGGCGGCCGCGCGCTTCCTGCGCGCGCTTGCGCACCTCGGACAGCTCGGCCTGGGTGGCGCGCTGCTGCTCCTGCACGTCGGCGGCGGCCCGCTTGCGCGCCTCGACCTGCTCGGTCAGCGTGTCCAGCGATTCCTTCTGGGTGTCGTGCTGCGCCTGCAACTGCTCGAAGGCGGCCGCCAGCGCGTCCAGGTCCAGCCCGGTCCGCTCGCCGGCCAGCGCTTCGCGGCGGCGCTCGGCCTCGAACGCCTGCCGGTCCAGGTAGTCCACACGGGTGCGCTCCACGTCGCCGGCGCGCGAGGCCTCGGCGGATTCGCGGCTGTGCGCTTCCCAGCGCTGCTGCCAGTCGGCCAGCGCGGCCTCGGCCTCGCGCAGGGCGTCCTGGCGGAACACGTCCTCTTCGCGCAACTGCTCCAGTTGCGGCTCGGCGTCGGCCACCGATTCGCGCAGCACGGCCAGGCGGGTCTCGTCGCCGCTGATGTGCTGGCCGAGTTCCTGCAAGGCGTTGTGCGCTTCGTCGCGCGCCTTCTTCAGGCGTTCGGCAAGTTCGCGCTGGTGCTGGATCTGCTGCTCGATGCGGGCCAGCGTGCTGCCGACCTGGTAGACCTCGCCCTGCGCCTTGTTCAGGCCCTCGGCGGCCTCCTCGCGGCGCACGCGGTCGGTTTCCAGCAGGCGCTCGGCCTCGCGCTGCTCGGCGATCAGTTGCTGGAGCTTCGTCTCCTCCTGCGCCAGCGCCTCGCGCAGGGATTGCAGCCTGCCGTCCAGGCCGCGGTATTCCAGCGCCTTCCACTCGGCGTCCTTGATCCGGCGCTCTTCCTGCAGGGCCTGGTACTGCTCGGCCTGGCGGGCCTGGCGCTTGAGGTGCTCGAGCTGCTTGCCGATCTCCTCGCGCAGGTCGTTGAGGCGGTCCAGGTTCTCGCGGGTGTGGCGGATGCGGGTCTCGGTCTCCTTGCGCCGCTCCTTGTACTTGGAGATGCCGGCGGCTTCCTCCAGGTAGACGCGCAGGTCCTCCGGCCGGGCCTCGATGATCTGGCTGATCATGCCCTGCTCGATGATCGAATAGCTGCGCGGGCCCAGGCCGGTGCCGAGGAACAGGTCGGTGATGTCGCGGCGGCGGCACTTGGTGCCGTTGAGGTAGTAGTTGCTCTGGCCGTCGCGGCTGACCGTGCGCTTGACCGAGATCTCGTTGAAGGCGGCGAACTCGCCGCTGATGGCGTGGTCGCTGTTGTCGAAGATCAGCTCCACCGACGCCTGCGACACCGGCTTGCGCGCCGAGCTGCCGGAGAAGATCACGTCGGTCAGCGAATCGCCGCGCAGGCGGCTGGCCGAGCTTTCACCCATCACCCAGCGCACCGCGTCGATGATGTTGGACTTGCCGCAGCCGTTGGGACCGACCACGCCGGTCATGTTGGTGGGCAGGTGCAGGACCGTGGGATCGACGAAGGACTTGAAGCCGGACAGCTTGATGGTGGAAAGGCGCATGCGGCGGTGTCTTCCGGGCACCGCGACCGGACCGGGCCGGCGCGCTGCCGCAAGTGTTGTAAGGAATCAGCTATGAACGCCAGGCCATTGATTTGCAAGGCATTCGGACGCACTAAAATGCACGCCAACGGCTGAGTATAGCCGCCCGGGCGCGAGCTTGCGCGGGCCGGGACCGCCATACGCCGGGCTGGGCCGGGGTACGGAAGGCCATCGCTCCTGTTAGCATCGCAGGCCGCTCCACCTCCCCTCCCTCACCCGCAACGGTCCTACTTCCGTGTCTCTTTTTGCATCCGTCGAACTGGTCCCCGGCGATCCGATCCTGGGGCTGACCGAAGCCTACAACGCCGATTCCCGCACCCGCAAAGTCAACCTGGGCGTGGGCATCTACTACGACGAACAGGGCCGCATCCCGCTGCTGGAATGCGTGCGCCGGATCGAGCAGGCGCTGGCCGCCGAGGGCAAGCCGCGCGGCTACCTGCCCATCGACGGCATGGCCGCCTACGACAGCGCCACCCGCGCGCTGGTGTTCGGCCGGGATTCGGCGCTGGTCGCCGCCGGCCGCGTGGCCACCACCCAGACCATCGGCGGCAGCGGCGCGCTGCGTGTGGGCGCGGACCTGCTGAAGAAACTGCTGCCGCACGCCACCGTGGCGATCAGCAACCCGAGCTGGGAGAACCACCGCGCGGTGTTCGGCGCCGCCGGCTTCGACATCGTCGACTACGCCTATTTCGACGCCGCCGCCCACGGCCTGGACTTCGCCGGCATGCTCGCCGACCTGGACAGGCTGGAGCCCGGCACCGTCGTGCTGCTGCACGCCTGCTGCCACAACCCCACCGGCGCCGACCTGACCGTGGAGCAGTGGAAGCAGGTCGCCGCGCTGCTGAAGGAACGCGGCCTGTTTCCCTTCATTGACATGGCCTACCAGGGCTTCGACAAGGGCATCGCCGAGGACGGCGCCGCGGTGCGCATCGTCGCCGAGGCCGGCATCGACAGCTTCGTCGTGGCCAATTCGTATTCCAAGTCGTTCTCGCTGTACGGCGAGCGCGTCGGCGCGCTGTCGGTGGTTGGCCCGGACGCCGACGCCACCCAGGCCGTGCAATCGCAGGTCAAGCGCATCATCCGCACCATCTATTCCAGCCCGTCCACGCACGGCGCCGCGCTGGTGGCCGGCGTGCTGGGCAGCAGCGAGCTGCGCGCGCTGTGGGAATCGGAACTGGGCGCCATGCGCGAGCGCATCCACGCCCTGCGCGCCGGCCTGGTGGACCGGCTGGCCGCGCTGGGCGCGCCGGAATTCGCCTTCATCCAGCGGCAGGCCGGCATGTTCTCCTACTCCGGCCTGTCCCGGGCGCAGGTGGACCGCCTGCGCGACGAGTACGGCATCTACGCCGTGGGCACCGGTCGCATCTGCGTGGCCGCACTGAACCAGGACAACCTGGACTACGTGGCCCAGGCGGTCCGCGACGTCAGCCGTGGTTGACCATCGCTTAGGCTGCAACCAAAGCTCCACCTGCCAGGTAAAGGACAAAGCCCCTCGACGAGGGGCTTTGTTTTTCGCCCACGCACAAGAACGACCGGCATGACAGCCAACCCTGCAGGAGGGGCTTCAGCCCCGACAGTCCGCCGGTTCGTATCGGTTCCGGATGACATGGCTCCCGGCTGTCGTCATTCCAGCGAAAACTGGAATCCATTAGCCATCCGCTGCCGGGAAATCACAGGCAATGACGGACGGTGCTGTCGGGGCTGAAGCCCCTCCTACATCACATCCTCTCCCCCGTATCCGGGTCGAAGAAGTGCAGCACGCCGCCGTCCACGGTCATGCGCAGCGGCTGGCCCGGTTCCGGCAGGCGTTGCGGGGCCACGCGCGAGACCAGGGGCTGGCCGCCGCCGGACAGGTTGACGAAGACCTCGTTGCCCACCGGCTCGATCAGCTCCACCTGCGCCTCGAACGCCGACTGGCCGTCCGCCGCCGGTTGCAGGTGCTCCGGCCGCACGCCCAGCGCCACGCGCCGCCCCAGCCATGCCTCCGGCACGCTCGCCTGCCCCAGGGGCACGGCCGCGCCGGCATCCATCGACAGTCGCAGGCCGTCGGCGCGCTGCAGCGTGCCGTGCAGCACGTTCATCGCCGGGCTGCCGAGGAAGCCGGCGACGAACAGGTTGGCCGGCCGGTCGTACAGCGCCATCGGCGTGTCGATCTGCTGGATCTGGCCGTCCTTCAGCACGACGATGCGCTGGCCCAGGGTCATCGCTTCCACCTGGTCGTGGGTCACGTAGACCATGGTCGCGCCCAGCTTGCGGTGCAGGCGGCCGATCTCGGTGCGCACGGAATGGCGCAGCTTGGCGTCCAGGTTGGACAGCGGTTCGTCCAGCAGGAACACGGAAGGCTCGCGCACCAGCGCGCGGCGCCGCGCCACGCGCTGGCGCTGGCCGCCGGACATCTCGCGCGGCAGCTTGCCCAGCATGTGCGCCATGCCCAGGGTGTCGGCCGCGGCCTGCACGCGCCGCTCGATCTCGGCGCGCGGCACGCCGCGCAGCTTCAGCCCGAACGCCAGGTTCTCGGCCACCGTCATGTGCGGATACAGCGCATAGCTCTGGAACACCATGGCGATGTCGCGGTCCTTCGGCGCCACGTCGTTGACGCGGCGGCCGCCGATCAGCAGGTCGCCGCCGCTGATCTCCTCCAGCCCGGCGATCATCCGCAACAGGGTGGACTTGCCGCAGCCCGACGGCCCCACCAGCACCATCAGCTCGCCGTCGGCGATCTCGAAACTGGCCCCGTGCACGGCCACCTGGCCGTTGTCGTACACCTTGCGCACGCGGTCGAGTTGAACACTGGCCATCACTGCTCCGGTCGGGCTGCGCCCTGCTCAGGTCGGCTGCCGCCGGGCCCCTCCCGGTTGCAGGGTCCAGGCGGCGTTTCCCGCGCATGGACGCTTGCGCTATTCTGCCATGTAACCGTTTTCACTAGGCAACTTCGCATGCCCACCGCCCCTCGCCCCGTCCCGGCATGCTGCATCGCAGCGCGGCATGTGAAGCGAAGGCGCGCGCGGCGGCACGACGGCGGCGCGCATACGTATACGCGCCGCGCAGGCATGCGGTGCGCCGGCTTCCGCGCGCGCGGTGCCGCGCTATCATGCGCGGCCCACGCGAGGTGGGCCGACGTCCAGCACACAGGAAGCGACACGCGAATGCAGCGGATCACCCCCGGAAGCCTCTACGTCCCGACCAGGAAGTTCGCCGCATGAGTCCGTCGCCGTTCGTGCTGCTCGCCGACATCGGCGGCACCAATGCCCGCTTCGCGCTGGCCGACGCCCGCGCCGCGTCCCCGCTGCTGGACGACAGCGTGCAGGTGTTCGCGGTGGCGGACTTCCCCTCGCTGGCCGACGCCGCGCAGCACTACCTGCAACAGACCGGCTCCAGCGTGCGCCATGGCGTGTTCGCCGTAGCCGGCCGCGTGGACGGCGACGAGGCGCGCATCACCAACCACCCCTGGGTGATCTCGGTGAACCGCACCCGCCAGGCGCTGGGTTTCGACGGACTGAAGCTGGTCAACGATTTCGCCGCGCAGGCGATGGCGGTGTCGCTGCTCTCGCCGAAGGACGTGGTGGCGATCGGCCCGGCGCACTGGACGCCCGCGCCGCTGTCGGTGCCGCGCACCTACGCGGTGATCGGCCCGGGCACCGGGCTGGGCGTGGCGGCGCTGGTGATCCGCGACGGCCGCGCCTATCCGCTGGAGACCGAAGGCGGCCATGTCAGTTTTCCGCCCGGCACGCCGGAGGAGATCCGCATCCTGGAAGTGCTGTCGGCACAGTTCGGCCGCGTTTCCAACGAGCGCCTGATCTGCGGCCCGGGCTTGGTCAACCTGTATCGCGCGCTGGGCGAGATCGCCGGCGAGGATCCGGGCGGCCCGCTGCTGCCGGCCGACATCACCGCGCGCGCCGAGGCCGGCGATCCGCGCGCGGTGCGCACGCTGGACGTGTTCTGCGCGGTGTTCGGCGCCATCGCCGGCGACCTGGTGCTGACCACCGGCGCCTGGGACGGCGTGTTCCTCACCGGCGGCCTGGTGCCCAAACTGCTGACGTCGTTGCAGCATTCGGGCTTCCGCCAGCGCTTCGAGCACAAGGGCCGCTTCTCGCCGGCGATGGGCCGCGTGCCCACCCTGGCCAACGTGCATCCGCGCCCGGGGCTGCTGGGCGCGGCCGCGTTCGCGGTGGAACTGTACGGCGACCACGCCGCGTAAGCCCTCTAGCGTTTTCCGCGCAAATCGCCGTTGCGCCGCAGCACGCTGCGGCCTTCGCGCAAGGACTGGTCTGGCTTTGGTCACTTTCGCGCATGGCGCAAAGCCAGTAGAAAGCAGCATGCCTTCGCCGTCGTCCCGCATTGCCCCCGCTCCGTCCCGGAGCCCCGCGGGCGCTGCACGCAACGCGCCCTTTCCGCCATGACATGCAGAATCCGCACTTCTGCAGCCTAGCCCTACGCCCATGAGCCTGCACCCCCGCATCCAGGAAGTCACCGAACGCATCCGCCAGCGCAGCGCGCCCCTGCGCCGCGCCTACCTGGACGGCATCGACGCCGCCAACCGCGAAGGGCCGCAGCGCACGCGCCTGAGCTGCGGCAATCTGGCGCACGCCTTCGCCGCCTGCGGGCCGACCGACAAGGGCCGCCTGCGCGCCGACGCCACGCCCAACCTGGGCATCGTCACCGCCTACAACGACATGCTGTCGGCGCATCAACCGTTCGAGCACTACCCGGAGATCATCCGCCGGATGGCGCGCGAAATCGGCGCCACCGCGCAGGTCGCCGGCGGCGTGCCGGCGATGTGCGACGGCGTGACCCAGGGCCGCCCGGGCATGGAACTGTCGCTGTTCTCGCGCGACGTGATCGCGCAGGCCACGGCCATCTCGCTGAGCCACGACATGTTCGATGCCGCGCTGTACCTGGGCGTGTGCGACAAGATCGTGCCGGGCCTGCTGATCGGCGCGCTCGCCTTCGGCCACCTGCCGGCGGTGTTCGTGCCGGCCGGGCCGATGACGCCGGGCATCCCGAACAAGGAAAAGGCCGCCGTGCGCGAGCGCTACGCGGCGGGCCAAGCCAGTCGCGAAGAACTGGTGGAAGCCGAAGCCGCCAGCTACCACGCCGCCGGTACCTGCACCTTCTACGGCACCGCCAACTCCAACCAGGTGCTGCTGGAAGCGATGGGCCTGCAACTGCCCGGCACGTGGTCGGTCAATCCCGACCAGCCGTTGCGCGACGTGCTGACCCGCGCCGCCGCCGAGCGCGCGCTGCGCATCACCGCGCTGGGCGACGACTACCGCCCGATCGGCCGGCTGATCGACGAGCGCGCCATCGTCAACGCGATGGCCGCGCTGATGGCCACCGGCGGCTCGACCAACCACACCATCCACTGGATCGCGGTGGCGCGTTCGGCCGGCATCGTCCTGACCTGGGACGACATGGACCTGATTTCGCAGACCGTGCCGCTGCTGGCACGCGTCTACCCCAACGGCGACGCCGACGTGAACCGCTTCGCCGCGGCGGGCGGCACCCAGTTCGTGTTCCGCGAACTGCTCGACGCCGGCCTGATGCACGACCTGCCCACCCTCGTCCCCGGCGGCATGCGCGCGTACTGCGACGAGCCGCGCGTGCAGGACGGCGGGCTGGCCTACGCGCCGGGCGTGGCGCAGAGCGCCGACGAGGACGTGGTGCGCCCGGCGTCGCGGCCGTTCGAGGCCCAGGGCGGCCTGCGCCTGCTGCGCGGCAACCTGGGCCGTTCGTTGATCAAGACCTCGGCGGTGAAGCCGGAATACCGCTTCATCGAAGCGCCCGCCGTGGTCGTCGACGATCCGCGCGCGCTCAACCGGCTGCACGCGGCCGGCGCGCTGCCGCAGGATTTCGTCGCCGTCGTCCGCTACCAGGGCCCGCGCGCCAACGGCATGCCGGAACTGCATTCGCTCGCCCCGCTGCTGGGCCTGCTGCAGAACCAGGGCCGGCGCGTGGCGCTGGTCACCGACGGCCGCCTGTCCGGCGCGTCGGGCAAGGTGCCGGCGGCGATCCACCTGACCCCGGAAGCGGCGCGCGGCGGCTTCATCGCCAAGCTGCGCGAGGGCGACGTGATCCGCCTGGACGCCGAGGCCGGCACGCTGGAAGCGCTGGTCGGCGCCGACGAATGGGCCGCGCGCGAGATCGCGCCCAACACCACCCCCGCCGCGCTGGACCTGGGCCGCAACCTGTTCGCCGTGAACCGCGACGTGGTCACTCCGGCCGACCGCGGCGGCATGTCGGTCTCCTGCGGCCTGCCCTTCCACGACGGCACCTGGGAATACGACGCCGAATACGAACTCGGCGACGCCTCGCACGCCGCCGAGGCGCCGCACGAAGCCAAGGACGCATGATGGCGGCAAGCCTGTGGGAGCGACGCAAGTCGCGAAGCTTCTCCCACTGGACCGGTCGCGACTCACGTCGCTCCCACAGCACTCGAATCCGTTCAACCTGAAACAACCCGCCATGACCATCCAAGCCCGCCAGCAGAAAGCCGAATCCCTCCTCCGCGCCGCCGGCATCCTGCCGGTGGTCACCGTGCACACGCTGGACGAGGCGCGCAAGGTCTCCGAGGCGCTGCTCAAGGGCGGCCTGCCGGCGATCGAGCTGACCCTGCGCACCCCGGTGGCGATGGAAGCGCTGGCAATGCTGAAGAAGGAACTGCCGGACATCGTGATCGGTGCGGGCACGGTGCTGACCACCGAACAGATCCAGCAGTCCATCGACGCCGGCGCCGATTTCCTGGTCACCCCCGGCACGCCGCCGGCGCTGGCCGATGCGCTGGCCGCGGCCGACATCCCGGTGGTGCCCGGTGCCGCCACGCCGACCGAACTGCTGGCGCTCATGGCCCGCGGTTTCCGTGTGTGCAAGCTGTTCCCCGCCACCGCCGTCGGCGGCCTGGCGATGCTCAAGGGCCTGGCCGGCCCCCTGTCCGAACTGAAGATCTGCCCCACCGGCGGCATCACCGAGGACACCGCGGCCGACTACCTCTCGCAGCCCAACGTGGTCTGCATCGGCGGCTCGTGGATGGTGCCGAAGTCGTGGCTGGACAACGGCGAATGGCACAAGGTCGCCGAAAGCTCCGCCATGGCCGCCGCCATCGTCCAGCGCGTGCGCGGCTGATCGGCCGGCCCGCGCGCCGCTTCCCCCGCAATCGTAGGAGCGACGCAAGTCGCGACCGGGCAACACCAGACACCGCGAAGAACGGCTCCCCCTGAAGGCCCAAGCCATCTCCTGATCCGCATTCGCCTTCCGATGCGCGCGCTCGATCAAACGATGGGCGTGGATTCGGTTGAGGAAAAGGGGCCTTTGTTCCTGCGGTCGCGACTTACGTCGTTCCCACAACAACGGCAAGCAGTCCGGGCCTCTGCACCATCATGCAAGTCCGGCGTTCCAGGGATACGCGATTCGCCCGCATGCCTTCATGGTTGACCGGCCCTGCCCCCTGCAGGAGCGGCTTCAGCCGCGACCGGATGGGTAAACGAAATCTATAGATCCGGGGCCAACGCCGACGCACAGGGAGCGAAGCCAAGGCTTCGTCCGAGTGCATCGGCTGGCGGCTTGTCCCTGAATTTCCTGGTCGCGGCTTACGTCGCTCCTACAGCACCGCGCGGAACCTAGGGCACGCGCACGGTCACGCGGGCCGGCAATTCGGTGATGCGCAGTTCGCCGTTCTGCCACCGGGCGGGCTTGCCGTTGATGCGGGTTTCGCCCGGGCTGTCGGCGTAGGGCCAGGGCAGGACCAGGCCGCCGGCGGGCAGCTTCAGGCCGGCCTTGGCTTGCAGCACGACTTCGCCGCCCTTGCGGTGCAACGCATAGCCGAGCGTGCCGTTCGGGGTGCGCAGGCCGTCGATGGCGATGCCCTCGCCGTCCAGCCAGGCGGCCGGCACGCCGGCGGCCAGCACCAGGCTGTCGTCGGTTTCGCGGGCGTAGGCGAACATGTCCAGCGCCGAGCGCACGAAATCCGAAGCCACCCACGCATGCGGCAGGTCGCCGACGAAGAACGGCGTGCGCGGCGTGCGCGAGACCACTTCGGCCCACTGGTTCCACGCCTGCGGCGCGCGGTCCTTGAAAAAGAAGTCCAGCACGTCCCAGGCGCGCTCGCGCCAGCCCAGGCGCACGAAGGCGGCGACGTTGCGCCATTCGTAGGGCGTGTAGTCCTTCCACTCGCGCTGGCCGTCGCGACGCTGCACGAACTCGGTCCAGTAGCGCTCGAAGGTGTTGCGCAGCAGGTCCGCCGGCAGCCGGCCCTGCTCGCCGCCCGGCGCCAGCGCGATGGTGGTCGAGGTGGGGTCGAAGTCGCCGATCTCGGCCGCGCCCGGCAGGTAGTCGATGCCGTGCCGCGACGTCGCCGCCCGCAGCGAGGCGTACAGGTCCGCGCGGAACTGGTCGCGCGAGGCGGCCATGCGCTCGGCCTCCGCGGTTTCGCCCAGCGCCTCGGCCACTTCCACCGCGTCCTTGTAGCCGCGCAGCGCCCAGAAGTTGTCCCAGTACGAATGCATCGGCTTGGCCGAATAGCCCTCGTGGCTGATCGAGGCCGGCATCATCCCGTAGAACGCCGCGTCGACGGCGCGGTTGGCCTCGGTGCGCTCGCTCAGCCGCAACTGCTCCATGTAGGCGAACGCGCCGCGCACGTGCGGCCACATCCTGCGCAGGAACGCCTTGTCGCCGGTGTAGCGCCAGTATTCGGCGATGTTGAAGATCAGCTCGCCGTGGCTGTCGTTCTCCGGCACCGGATCGCTGCCGCGGTCGTCCACGCAGCACGGCACTTTGCCGTTCTCGAACTGGTACGGCGCGTACCACTCCACGTATTCCTTCACCACCTCCGGGCGGCCCAGGCGCAGCAGCCCTTCGGAGATCATCGCGCCGTCGCGGATCCAACTGCGCGAATACGAGCGCGTGCCCGGTTGCAGGCGCGGGCCGATGCGCGAGATCAGCATGTGCGCCAGCGCGGTGCGCAGCGTGTCGGCCACCGGTTGCCCGGCCGGCGGCACCTGCAGCTTCATTTCGCCGAGCCGGCGGCGCCAGCCGTCCGCCGTCTCGCGCAGCAGGGCGTCGGCGCTCCAGTCCGCCGGCAGGGCCTGCGGATCGCCGTACAGCGGCGACCAGAAGGCGATGTCGCGGGACTGGCCGGCGGCCAGGACGATCTCGTACAGCAGGGCGCCGGAAGCCAGTCCTTCGCCGTCGTCGACCGCTTCCCGGGCCGGCACGTCGCGCGCGGCCAGGCGTTCGACGATATCGCCCTGGTCCAGCGTGCTGGCACCGAAGTGCTGCGGCGCCGCGGCCGGATGCACCCACGCCTTGCCGGCCACGGACACCGTGCCGGTGGCGGCGTCGCCCGACAACCGGTGGATGCGGCTGACGCCGCCGGTGGTGTTGAGGAACTGGCTGGGCGGATTGACCTGGAAGGGCCGCACCGCCAGCGCCAGCACGTAGCGCTGTTCCTGCTGCGTGGTGTTGCGCAGGCGGTAGCGCGTCACCAGCCGCGCCTTGCCTGCGCGCTCGTGCGCGAACGCGGTGCTTTCCAGGGTGAACCGCGGATGCTTCCACGCCACCGTCGGTATCGGCAGGTAGCCGTCCAGCAGCGACTGGCGCACTTCCACGTCCGCCCAGCTCGCCAGCGTGCCGTCGAGCGCCGGCGCCGACGCGTGGTCGTGCGGCACGCCCGGGGCCGCGTGCAGCGCCGCGTCGGTGAACACGAAGGGCTCGACGCTGAAGCCACCCTTGGCCAGTTCGACGGCGCCGTCCTCGCCGATCAGCGCCTGCTCCGCGCCGCCGTCGGTGCCGACGATGGTCCAGTACGGCTGCTCACCGCTGAAGCCGCGCGGGAACCGTCCCTTCGGCGCCTCGGCCGCCATCGCTTTGATCATGTCGTTGGGATGCGCGGCGAACGCCAGCGGCTTCACTTCCAGTTCCGCCAGCGCGAACGAAGAGGCCGGGCCGTCGCCCGGCAGCAGGCGCAGGTAGCGCGCCTCCGATTCGGGCAACGCGATGTAGTCGTTGCCGCCGTTGCCGCCCACCACCGTGCGCGCGTCGCGCCAGCGCACGCCGTCGTCGGACAGTTGCACCCGGTAATCCGTCGCGTGCAGGCCGGGCTTCCAGCGCAGGACCAGGCCGCCGAATTCGCGCGGCCGGCCCAGGTCCAGGGTCAGTTGCGCCGCCGGCCCGCGGTGGAGATCAGCGGCCCAGGCCGTGGCCGGGTCGCCATCCACCGCCAGCGCCGCCGCACCGGCCGGGAACGCCGCCGTCGCGCTGGCCATGCCGGTCAACGGCGCGCCGTCGTCCACCGGCAACGGCTGAAAGGTCAACTGGTCGAAGCACACCGAGCCCTTGCCGCCGGCGTTGTTGTAGACGGTGAACTCGATCTTGGCGCTCCTGCGCAGCACGCGGTCGGGATCGGGGCCCCAGGCCTTGTCGATGTGGCGGCGCTTGTAGCGCACCGGCGTCCATGCCGTCGGGTAGTCGTACTTCGGCCGGTTGCCCCACCACACGTTCTCGCCGCTGGCATCGACCAGCTTGAACTGCAGGTCGTTGCGCGGCGAATCCCCGCGCAACCGGAAGCCAAAAGCGTAGTTGTCCGGATAGTCCAGCGGCAGGTCGCGTTGCAGGCCCACGTAGCCGGACACGCCGTTGAAGTCGTAGTCCAGACACAGCGCCCCACCCTCCGCGCCCTCGACCGGGCGCAGCGCGCCGCTGACCTGGTTGGAGGCGACCACACGCCAGGCCGATGCGTCGCCGAAATCGTCGAGGACGCGCACCTGCTCCTGCGCATTCGCGCCGGATGCCGCTACCGCGGCGAGCGCGACGAGGCAGGCCAGCCCTGCCCTCCCCGCGAAAACACGCATCCGGCGAACGGTGCCGCCCGTGCAGGGGCAACGGAAAGCCAAGGTGCCGGGCTCCCGCCTGCGCGGGAATGACGGTTCCATCTTCATCGTGGTCCAAGCTCCGCAATGGCCGCTCGCCGGGTTCAGCCCTTCACGCTGCCCAGCAACAGGCCCTGGATGTAGTAGCGCTGCAGCACCAGGAACAGCAGCAGCACCGGCAGGATGGTGACGACCGAACCGGCCATCATCAGTTCGTAGTCCATCACGTGCTCGCGCGACAGCGACGCCAGCGCCACCGGCAGCGTCTGCAGGGCGTCGTCGCTCAGCACGATCAGCGGCCACATGAAGTCGTTCCACGCGCCCAGAAAACTGAAGATGGCCAGCGTCACCAGGATCGGCTTCAGGCCCGGCAGCACGATCCGGAAGAAGATGCGCGCCTCGCCGGCACCATCGATGCGCGCGGCTTCCAGCAGTTCGTCGGGGATCGAGCGCGCGTACTGGCGCACCAGGAAGATGCCGAAGATCGCCGCCATGCCCGGCACGATGGCGCCGGCGTAGGTGTTTACCAGGCCCATCTGCTTGAGCAGCAGGAACAGCGGCATCATCGCCACCTGCCCCGGGATCACCAGCGCCGCCAGCAGCCCGCGGAAAGTGCGGTCGCGGCCCTTGAAGCGCAGCTTGGCGAAGGCGTAGCCGGCCATGGTGTTGAACAGCAGCGACAGCAGCATCACGCTGCCGGAGACGATGAAGCTGTTGAGCAGGTAGCGCCCCATGCCCGCGCGCACGAACAGTTCGCGGTAGTTGTCCAGCGTCGGCGCGGCCGGCAGCAGCGGCGGCGGGAAGTGGCCCGCCTCGCCGGTCTGCATGAAGGACACCGACAGCATCCACAGCAGCGGTCCCAGGCTGGCCACCGCCAGCAGCACCAGCAGCGCATTGACCGCGATCGCGGCAGCGCGACGATTCATGCCGCCATCCCCCCTGCAGGAGGGGCTTCAGCCCCGACCGCACACCACCCCGCATGCGGTGAACATGCCCTATGGCACCGGGATGGCGAACGACGACCTTTCCTGGTTTCCCCCCATGACCTGCGGTCGGGGCTGAAGCCCCTCCTATAGGGGAGGTCGCGCATGGCGCAGCCCATTACTCCACCCCTCGCCTGCGCGCGAACCACAGCAGGCCGCTGGTGACCGCCGTCATCAGCACGAACAGCAGGAACGCCACCGCGGACGCGTTGCCCAGGTTCCACCACTTGAAGCCTTCGTCGTACATCAGGTACAGCACGCTCTTGGTGCTCTCCAGCGGGCCGCCCTGGGTCATCACGTAGGGTTCGGCGAACAACTGGAAATAGCCGGCCATGGTCAGGATGCCGACCAGCAGCATGACCGGCCCCAGTTGCGGCACGGTGACGTGGCGGAACTGCGCCCAGCGCGAGGCACCGTCGATGCGCGCGGCCTCGTACAGGTCCTCCGGGATGCCCTGCAGGCCGGCCAGGAAGATGATCATGTTGTAGCCGAAGTTCTTCCACACCGCGAACAGGATGATGGTCGGCATGGCCCAGTGCGGATCGCCCAGCCAGTCGACCGGATCGACGCCCAGCCACGACAGCGTCCAGTTCACCAGCCCGTACTTGGTGTGGAACAGGTAGCGCCAGATCACCGCGACCGCCACCACCGTGGTCACCACAGGCGCGAAGAACGCGGTGCGGAAGAAGCCCTTGAATCGCCCCAGCTTCGAGTGCAGCAGCAGCGCCGCGCCCAGCGACAGCGCCACCGACAGCGGCACGCCCACGGCAACGAAGTAGGCGGTGTTGCCCAGCGACTTCCAGAACAGCGGGTTCTGCAGCAGGCCCAGGTAATTGTCGAGGCCGACGAAGCGCAGGTTGCCGATGTCGGCCAGCGCGTAGATGTCGAAGTCGGTCAGGCTGAGCGCGAACGCGGCCAGCACCGGCAGGCCGAAGAACACCACGATGACCGCCAGTGCGGGCGCGGCGAACAGCCAGCCGGCGAGCGAATGCGGCGCCCTCATGGCGCAACTCCCGCCTTCTGCGCCTGGTCCAGCATCCAGCGCCGCTTCTCCAGGATGCGGTCCGCGCGCCGGTCCAGTTCCTCGGCGGCTTGGTCCACGCTCAGCCGGCCGTTGGCGACCTGCTCGCCCACCAGCAGCATCTCGGTGGCGATGCGCTCCCATTCGGGCACCTTGGGCGTGGACACCGCGCGCTCCAACTGGTCGCGGAAGGCGCGCGCGTACGCGTCGCCCGCCAGCGCCGGGGTGGACCACGGCGAGCGCCGCGGCGGCAGGTCGCCGGTGAGCGCGTGGAATTCGGCCTGCACCCGCGGCGAGGCCAGCCACGCGATCAGCTTCCACGCCGCGGCCTTGTTGGGCGAATCGCGGAACACCACGAAGCTGGTGCCGTTGGCCAGCGAAGCGCCCGGGCCGCGCGGACCCGGCAGCGGCATCGTCATCCAGTCGTCCTGCTGCGAGGCCGGCAGGCGTTCCTTGAACTTGGCGATGTTCCAGGGTCCGGAGATGTAGAACGAATAGAAGCCCTTGCCGAACTCGTCCCAGACGTTGGAGATCTGGTTGTTGGTCACCACCGGCGCCCAGCCGCGGTCGAACATCTCCTTGTAGAAACCCAGCGACTGGCGGAAGCCCTCGCTGCGGAAATTGCCGTAGCGGCCGCCGTCGCGCAGCAGCGGCTCGGGCTGCTGGATCGCCAGGCTCAGCAACGGCTCGAATTCGTTGAGCGGCAGCAGGATGGCGTAGTTGCCCGGCCCGGCCACCTGCTTGACCCGGCCCATCGCCGTGCGCCATTCGTCCCAGCTCGCCGGCACACGCTCCACGCCCGCCTTGGCCAGCATGTCGCGGCGATAGAACGGCAGGCGCGTCTCCACGTACCACGGCACCGCATAGGTGCGGCCCTCGACCACGCCGGTGTCCCAGACGCCGGGGAAGAAATCGCCGGCGTCGAAGCCCGGCGTGGCGGCGATCTCCTCGTCCAGCGGCTCCAGCGCGCCGAGCGCGGCGAACTCGGGAATCCAGGTGTTGCCCAGCGGGCAGACGTCCGGCAGCGCGTCGCCTGCGAAGGCCGTCAGCAGCTTTTCGTGCGCCGACAGCCAGGGCACGACCTGCAGGTCCACGCGGATGCCGGGATGCTGGCGCTCGAATTCCGGCAGCAGCCGCGCGACCACTTCGCCCTCGTAACCCATCACCCAGAAGCGCACGACGGTGCGCTCGTCGCGGCTGCGCGCGCAGCCGGCCCCCGCCAGCGCCAGCAGCGCCGCGGCGAGCAGGAGACAGCAGCGCACCAAGGCCCTCCTTCCGTTGGAGGAGACCCCGGTGCGTGCTGGAGAGAAGGTCGCTGGCACGCGCCGGCCCATGCCCGCAGCTTACTTCGGTTGCTGCACGCGCGCCGCTTCGGAGGATTGCGCGGCCTGGTTGGCGCGCGATTCCGCGGTGCCCAGCGCGCGCGCGGCCGCTTCGTCGGGATCGGCGGGCGCGGTCGGCAGGTTGCTGGCGGCACCGGCCGCCGCCGGCTTGCCTTGCTCGGCGTCCAGCCAGCCGCCCCCGAACCCCGCCTTGCGCAGGCCGTCACGGATGTAGGGATTCTTCTTCATCACGTTCCAGACGAAGTCGTCGCGGTAGTTGGCGATCATCGCCAGGATCGGCCCCTGGTCGATGCCCAGGTAGTCGCTGGCCACCCAGCCCTTGCCCGGCACGACGCGGCCGGTCTTGAGCGGGATGTCGTAGTCGAAGCTGGGGTTGAACGAATCCAGGAAGCCGTAGCTGGAGTACAGATAGTCGCCGTAGCGCTTGTGCATCTCCTCGGTGGCGGGGATCACGATCTCCGGCGCGAACGGCAGCGAAGCGATGGCCGCGGTGGGCGCCAGGGTGCCGTCGTCGAAGTTCTCGCGGAAGCCGACGCCGCGCGCCGAATAGCCGCGGAAATCGCGCTGTTCGCCGCGGTATTCCTGCACGGTCTTCTGCGGGCCGTCGCTAGCGGTCAGGCCCCAGACGTTCTCGCCGTAGTCCTTCCACTTCATCGGGTTCTCCATCGCGTACGCCCGCTGGGCGTAGGTGGCGCGACGGCTGTTCTCGAAGTAGTCCATGCCCTTCTCGCGCATGTACGCGTCCTGGATGCCGCGGAAGTCGATCCAGACGTGGCTGTACTGGTGGCCGAAGTGCGGGCCGAAGGTCAGGTATTCCTGGCCCTGGAACACGCCCCACAGCTCGCCGTAGCTGCGCGTCCAGACCTCCCACGCATCCGGCGCCACCGGATGGGTCGGCGAGGCCATCGCCAGCACGTAGACCATCATGGCCTCGTTGTAGCCCTTCCAGTCGTGCGGGATGGTGCCGCTCTCGGGGAACCAGCCCATCGAGATCAGCGGTTTGTTCTTCTGCAGGAAGGTCCAGTCCACGCGCTTGTACAGCACGTCGGCGATCTGGCGGATCTCCTTCTCGCGGGCGTCGTCGCGGTCGTAGTACGACTGCGCGAACAGCACGCCCATCATCAGCAGCGCGGTGTCCACGCTGGACAGCTCGACCCAGGTGTTGCGGCGCAGGCCGTCGTCCATGTTGAGGAAGTGGTAGTAGAAGCCCTTGTGCCCGCCCGTGCCGGCGGCGCGCGGCCCCTGCGGCAGGTCGCGGAAGAACTTCAGCGTGGTCAGCGTGCGGTCCACCGCCTGCGTGCGGCTGACCCAGCCGTTCTCGATGCCGATGGGGTACGCCGTCAGCGCGTAACCCACCGCCGCGATGCTGGCGAACGGGCGCGACGGGAAGCGGTCGGGCGTCAGCCCGTTGGCTTCGTTGGTGGTGTCCCAGAAGAACTGGAAGGTGCGGCGCTCGATGTCGCGGAACAGCGGCGGCAACTCCGGCCGGCCCGGCGGCTCCGGCCGCGCGGCGACCTGCGGCGCGGCGGGCTTGGCCGCGGGTGCGGGCGCCTGCTCCGGCGCCTTCTGGCAACCCGCGACGAACAGGGTCATCGCGAACGCGGCGAACCAGGCAAGCGGCCTGGCGTGGGAATTCATCTTCAAGACGCAGTCTCTTTGTAACCGTTTACAGGAATCCATCGAACAAACCCGCCTGCTCAGGCGGCGCATGATGCGCCGCCTGAGGGCGGGTGATTGTTACCAGTCGAAGCCGAAGGACAGCTTGAAGGTACGCATCGGCTCGTACACTTCGATGCCGCTGCGCGATCCCAGGGTCGGATTCTGCGGACCGCCAGCCGGTCCCCAGTTGGTGTTGAACTGGCTCCAGTTCTCCCAATTGAAGACATTGATCATGTCACCACGCACCCAGAACGACAGATCCTGGCTGGGGTGCCAACGCTTCTGCACGGCCAGATCGAACCGTTTGTAGCCGATGGTGCCGTCCGGCGTGACCGGGGCATAGAAGGCATTGAGGTCGCCGCAGTTCGGCGTGCCCGTGACCGGCGTGCACGTACCGTTGGCCGGCGAATTCAGACGGTTGGTGGATGCAAGTGGCTTGGGGCTTTCCAGAATCAGCTTGCCGCTGAAGGTCAGGTCCCAACCCGGCGAATAGATTCCCGACAGTACCAGGCGATGCTTCGCAACACCTGTGGAGACGTAGTAATCATTCGTAACGTAAGGATAATCGAAGAGATAGGTCTCGCCCGTCGATGCATTCGGGCGATTCTCTTCCGCGTCCATGTAGGTGTACGCGATGTTGACGCCCCACGGCGAGCTCTGCGTAAACGGCTTGTCGGCAGACAGAAGCAGCGAGTTCTGGTTGTAAGCGAACCCGTTGTCCATGAGGATCAGGTTGCCGTAGCCGGGCACGGCGATGAACGGCGACCCGCCCCAGGTCTGCCCCTGCGCTTCGAACTGGTGGAAAGTCCCGTCGGGCCGGCGGCTACCCAGTCGCGCGTAAAAGCCATCGCGCGCACGGATGTGCTGGAGGGTGACCGCAGTGTTCCAGTCGTTGCCCCACAGCGTGACGGTATTGCGCATTCCCAGGCTGTACTGGTCGGAATACGGGGTCTTGAAGTCGTTATTGATCAGTTGGATCTCGCCGCCGGCCACGGGATTGGCTGCACGGTAAGCATCCAGACCCGCCGGCGTCATCAGTGCCGGATTGAACGCGATGCAGTTGGTGCCCGAGCAGGGATGGAACGCCGTCGGGAAGTTGATGGTGTAAGTGGTGAAGGCACCTGCGTAGTACTCGCGGGCCAGGTAGTCGAACAGCGTACGGTCGTAGGCGCGTCCCGCACCACCGAAGATCACATGACGCTGATCGCCGGCCAGGTCGTACGAGAAGCCGAGGCGCGGCTGGATGGCGCCCTTGAAGTTGTCGCGCTTGCCCGCGCCGGGAATGTAGTCGTCGATGTTGTAGTCGGTATTCTGGATGTTCGTCCAGCCACGCAGCGCGGCCTCGATGCCGGGATCCAGGCGGTTGTCGGTGTAGCTCGGGTTCTCCTCGTAATCCCAGCGGACACCCAGGTTCAGCGTCAGCTTGTCATTGACCTGCCAGTCGTCCTGGATATAGATGCCGAACTGCTTGTTCTCCGAGCTCACGAAGGGATCACGGCCGGTGCGCGGCGTGGTGAACTCAATGCGCCACGGCTGGGTCAGGCTTTCGTTCACGTCGTACCAGTAGCGCGGGTAAGGCGGGAACTGCTGAAACGCCTTCAGATCCACCTGCTTGTACTTGAAGCCCATCTTGATGGTGTGGTTCTCCCAGCCGAAGAAGGTCACGTCGCTCTGGACGCCGACACCCTTCTGGCCCTTGTCCTGGTAGTTAGGACCGCCGCCGAGGTTCAGCACCTGCAGGTCGCGCTGGTTGGGGTTTTCCGGGTTGACGATGGTGTACCGCGCGGAATTGACCGGTGTGACCGGGCTCGGGTTGTAGGCCGCTTCCTCGAAGGTCAGGTGGCTGTCGACCAACCAGTCCTGGGATGAATACTGCCAGCGCAGATCCCCGCGCGTTTCGTCGTTGTTGAGCGCGGTGCCGGCGCTGGGGACATTTACCCCGCCGATACCGAGCACACCAGTCTCCTTGCGGACGCGGGCGATCAGTTCGAACAGGTGCGCGTCGCTGGCCTGGAGGCTCAACTTGCCGAAGTACACGTCCTGATTGAACGGACGACTGGCCGGACCGTAGTGCTGGGTAATCTCGGAGGGCAGTACCACGTTGTTGTTGAGCACCACCGTCGGTGGCAGGACCGGCGCCGGACGCACGATGTCCTTCGCTTCATAGGACACGAAGAAGTGCAGTCGGTCCCGCAGGATCGGACCGCCGAAGGTGATGCCGTACTGCTCCACCTTCTCCTCATTCTCGCCATCCCGCAGTTCCTGAGGCGTGGACTTGGTCCAGGCATCCGACGTGCGATCGACGAAGAAGCTACCCTCGAACTCATTGGTGCCGGACTTGGTTACCGCAGTGATCGCGGCGCTGCTGATCTGGTCGTACTCGGCCTTGTAATTGGACGTGATGACCTTGTATTCACCGATCGCCGACTGCGGGAACGGATTGCCTTCGCTGTCATCCTGGCTGGTGACGCCGCCCGGGGTGACGTAGTTCTTCTGGCCGACGCCATCGATGTAGACGTTGATGGCGTTCGCGCCCTGCGCACCGCTGCGGATCTGGGTTTCCTGGCCGTTGGTAGGCGTCTGCAACGCCATGCCGGGCACGATGTCGGCGAACGCCAGGAAGTTGCGCGAGTTCTGCGGCAGCAGCTCGATCTGCTTGTTCGACACGTAGGTCGCCACTTCCGAGGTCTTGGTCTCGACCAGCATCGGCGCGGTCACGCGCACGGTGTCCAGGGTGGTGGCTTCGCCGGCCGGGCCGGTCTGGGCGGGCGCCGCTTCCAGGTTCAGGGTGGCGGTCTGGCCCACGGCCAGCGTCACCGCCTGGCTGCTGGTCTGCCCGCCGGCATTGACTTCGATCCGGTAGGTGCCCGGCGGCAGGCCGCCGATGCTGTAGCTGCCGTTGCTGGACTTGGCGCTGCGGGTCAAGCCGGTGTCCACGTTGGTGACGGTGACGGTGGCGTCCGCGGCCACGACACCGCGCAGGGTGGCGGACGTGGACTGCGCCATCACGGCCGGTGCGGCCAGGGCCAGGCAGCTTGCCAGGGCGCAGGACAGCAGCCTGCGATTGGGTCGTAACGTCGTGCGGTGCTTCTGTTTCATTGGCTCTCCCTCCAAAGGTTGCTCAACTGACTGTTGTCTCGGCTGTAATCGGTTACATACACATTCAAAAAAAACCGTTCCCCGTCCGTGTCTAGGGGGGGTCCCGTCGTCCCTCCCGCATGCTCGATGCCCTCACGATCAACTCCGGCACCAGCATCGACGACGGCGCCACGCGCTGCCCGTCGGATTCGATCGCATCCAGCAGGCGGCTCATGGCCTGCCCGCCGAGTTCGGCAATACTGACCCGCATCGTGGTCAAGGTCGGGTGAACGAAGCGCGCCAGCGGGATGTCGTCGAAGCCCGCCAGGGCGATGTCGTCGGGCACGCGCACGCCGGCTTCGTTGAAGGCGTACAGGCAGCCCAGCGCCATCATGTCGTTGGCGGCGAACACCGCCTGCGGCCGCTGTGCCTGTTGCAGGATGCGCTTGCCGGCTTCGTAGCCGGACGCCTCGCTGAAGTCGCCGGCGTATTCCTGCGGCACGGCCGCCGGCGCACGCTGCGCCAGTGCGTCGCGGTAGCCGCGCAGGCGCTCGTGCGCATCGAAGTTGTCCTCGGGACCGGTAATGAACGCGATGTGCGCATGCCCGGCTTCGGACAGGTGGCGCATCATCGTCATGGCCGCGCCGTAGTTGTCGATGCTCAGGACCGGGTACGGGGAATCTTCCAGCCGCGTGTTGATCAGCACCGCCGGCAACGAGGACGGCAGGTTGTCCACCAGGAAACCGGGGCGGCCGGTGTAGGGCGACAGCACCAGCAGGCCGTCGACGCGGCCGCGCATCGCGCGCAGCGCTTCGCCCTGCTCTTCCGGATGACCGTGGTAGCTGGACACCAGCAGGTGCTGACGACGCGCGCGGGCCACCTGGTCGATGCCGCGGATCAGTTCCGAAAAGAATTCGCCGTACAGGTCCGGCAGGACCACGCCGACGGTCTGGGTGCGGCGGCTGCTGAGACTGCGCGCGGCGGCGTGCGGCTGGTAGCGCAGGCGGTCGGCGGTGGCCAGGACCTGCTGGCGGACGGCTTCTGCGACGTTCTCGTGGCCGTTCAAGGCACGCGACACGGTGGCGACGGAAACCCGCGCCTCGCGTGCGACATCCTTGATGGTGACCGAGGTTCGCGCCATTCCCCGCCCCTCCGCGGTGATGACTGCCGTTGGTGGCGCGGACTGTAACCGTTTTCAGAATGCAGTGTAAAGCCCGCGTTATGCAGCACGTTTTCCTCTTGTATTTCATGCCGTTACAGGAGCAATCGACATTCGCTGTCGATACTGCAACGCAACAAATTCTGCCCGATTCCGCGAGCCATGCCGCGGGAGCGGGCATGGTGCGGCGCATCGTGTAATCGTTTTCAGGCTCCCCTACCTTTCACGGGTATCCGTGAATCGCTGCCGGTCACGCGGCCTGCGCCTTCCTTCCTACCGCCACGAAACCGAGCCGCCACACCGGAGTCCGCATGCCACGCTGGAATTCCTCTGCCCTTCTCCTGCTCGCCGGTCTCTGCCTGCTGGCGCCGTGCTCTTCCGCGCTGGCGCAACGATCCGAGGCGATGCGCCACGGCGTGGCGCTCATGCAGTCGCACTACCTGCTGGCCGACCTCACCTACGGCACGGCCAGCGGACAGGCGTTGAAGATGGACGTCTACGTGTCCAGCCGGGGCGGCCCTGCGCCGACGCTGGTCTATTTCCACGGCGGCGGCTGGGTGGGCGGCGACAAGGCGCAGTCCGCGCGCTACACCCTGCCCTATCTGGCGATGGGCTGGACCGTGGTGAACGTGGAATACCGCCTGGCCGGCACCGCGCTGGCGCCGGCGGCGGTCGAGGACGCGCGCTGCGCGGTGCGCTACGCGCTGTCGCGGCAGAAGGACTTCAACATCGATCCGCAGCGCGTGGTGCTGTCGGGCCATTCGGCCGGCGGCCATTTGGCGCTGATCACGGCCATGCTGCCGGTGTCGGCCGGACTGGACAGGCAGTGCGCCGGACAGGATGAGCTCCGCGTGGCGGCGGTGGTCAACTGGTACGGCATCACCGACGTGGCCGACGAACTGGACGGACCGAACAGGAAAGACTACGCGGTGCGCTGGCTGGGCGCGCAGCCGGACCGCGAGGGCATCGCCCGGCGCGTGTCCCCGCTGAGCCACGTCCGTCGCGGCCTGCCGCCGGTCATCAGCATCCACGGCGACCAGGACAACGTGGTGCCCTATGCGCACGCGGTGCGCCTGAAGCAGGCGCTGGACCGCGCGGGCGTGGCCAACGAACTGGTCACCGTGCCGGGCCGGCGCCACGGCGGCTTCGACCAGGCCGAGGAAGCGCACGCCTACGCGGCCATCGAAGCCTTCCTGGAGCGGGCGGGCGTGCTGGACTGAAGTCACGCCCCGCGCACGCTTTCGCTGGCCAACACCAAGCACGACACGCGCTTGAACCCGGGCCATTCGGCAAATGAAACCGGCCGGGTCCGCGGCGCACTGCAAGGCCACGGACCTGGAGAACATCGCGCCACCGGCAGGCATCCACCCGCCAGCGAAACCCCGCCGTGTTACCGCCTGCTCAACCGGAGCGTACTGAGCGTGCTTTCGCCGATCTTCGCCGGCAGGGCGACCACCACGCCGCTACCCTGGCTCGCGCGCACGCGGGTGGCGTATTCGACCGGCGCGTAGCGGCCGCGCGCTGCCGCCAGGTCCAGGTCGCGCACCAGCGTCCTGCCATTGACCTGCACGTCGAACACCCGCGCGCCGGGCGCGTCGTGCTCCACTTCCACGAAGCCCAGCCGCAGTTCGTAGTCTCCGTCGGGCACGTCGAAGCGGTACGCGCTGGCCCCGGCCAGGGTGTCCTGCCACAGCGGGTCGTCGCTCGTGTCGTAGATGCGGTGGTGGCTCAGCACCGCGTGGCCGCCGACGTGGCCCCAGCCGCCCGGTTCGTAGGCGCGGCCGGCTTCCCACACCGTGCCGTCGTCCGCGACCACGGCGTAGTGGCCGCCGGCGTTCACCGCGATCCCGCGCACTGCGTGGCCTTCGCCGGTGAACAACGGCCGGCGGTCTTCGTAGGCCACCACCACGCCGTCCTCCACCACTGCGTCATCGCGCGCGCCGCGCGCCAGCAGCCAGTTGTTGCCGTGGACGAACGTCACCTCGAAGCGCGCGGTGGCGTTCTCCGGCTTCACCCGCCCCAGCGACACGCCGTCGTGCAGCAGTTCCACCTCGGGTAGGTTGCTGTAGACGACGACCGTCTGCACCGCGTCCTGCGCGCGGCTGCCGGCACGGCGCGTCCATTCGTGCGCGGCGATGCGCAGCACGGGGTCGCTGCGCAGCCTGGCGCGGTAGTAGTACAGGACGTCCTTCTCCGTGCGGTCGTAGAAGTGCAGGCCCTTCTGGTTGAGGCCGAACTTGCTGTCCTGGCGCCCGTTGGAGCCGAAGTCGAACTGGTTCCACACCGCCGTGCCCGCCAAGTACGGTCGCGCCGCCATCTGCGCGAAGCTGGCTTCGTGGAAGCGCTGCTGGTACTCGGCGCTGAAGTCGAAGGCGCGCGGCTCGCGCGCCCGCACGCGCTCGTCGCTGTCGGCGCCGTATTCGCTGACGAACAGCGGGCGATCCGGATGGCGCGCGTGGAAATCGTCCAGCCACGGGCCCCACGTCTGCAGGTCGTGGTAGTACCAGCCGAAATACAGGTTGAATCCCAGCACCTGCGGGATGTCCTGGAAACCGCTGCCGTTGTCCACCTCGGTCAGCGAGATCGCGGTGGCGGTGGCGCGGAACGGATCCTCCTGCCGGGCGCGCGCTTCCAGCCCCCGCGCCAGCGCCAGCAATCCGGCGTCGTAGTCCGGCGGCTCCGGCTTCGGGCGGAACTGCATGACCTCGTTCATGTAGCCCCACATGACGATGGAGGGGTGGTGGTAGTGCTGGCGGATCATCTCCACCAGCATGCGCTCGGCGTTGCCGGCGAAGGCGTCGGACGTGGTGACCAGGTTGACCACCGGGATCTCCTCCCACACCGCCAGGCCCAGTTCGTCGGCCGCGTCCAGCACCGCGGGGTCCTGCGGGTAGTGCGCCAGGCGCAGGAAGTTGAAGCCGGTATCCTTGACCAGTGCCACGTCGCGCCGGTGCTGCGCATCGCTCATCGCGTTGCCATGCCCGACGATGTCCTGGTGGCGGTTGCTGCCGTGCAGCCGGTACGGCTGGCCGTTGAGGAAGAAACCCTGCTGCGCGTCGAAGCGGAACCAGCGCATGCCGAAGCGCACGTCCACGCGATCCAGCGTGCGGCCGGCATCCGCGACCTCGGTCTCCACGCGGTACAGGTGGGGCCGGTCCGGCGACCACAGCAACGGATCGCGGATGGGCCTGCTCTCCACCGCGAACGGCGCGCGGCCGCGCGCCGCCACCTCCACCCGCGAGCGCATGCGCGCCACTTCCCTGCCCTGCGCGTCCAGCACGCGATGGATCACGCGCACCCGGTGCGGCGCGTCCGAATCGTTGACCACCGCGCCGCGCACGCGCACCACCGCACTGCCCGCGTCGATGCGCTGCGTGTCGACGAACACGCCCGGCGAGGCATGGTCCAGCACGTCGATGTGCACCGGATCGGTGGCGACCAGCCACACGTCGCGGTAGATGCCGCCGTAGAAGGTGAAGTCGGCGTTGAGCGGCGGGATGTCCTGGTCGTGGCTATTGTCCACCCGCACCGCCAGCACGTTGGGCGCGTCGAAGCGCACATGCGGGGTGATGTCGAAGGCGAACGCGGTGTAGCCGCCGACGTGGGTGCCGACGGATACGCCGTTGACGAACACCTCGGCCACCTGGTTGGCGCCCTCGAAATACGCGAACAGGCGCTTGCCGCGCAGCGCCGGCTGCACTTCCAGCGTGCGCCGGTACCAGCCCTCGCCGCGGCGGTAGGGCGTGCGCTTGTCGAAGGCGTCACCGGCATTCCATGTGTGCGGCAGGGCCACCGGGGTCCAGCCGCCGTCGTCGAAATCGACGGCCTGCGCGCCCGGCTGCGGGCCGTCGGCATAGCGCCAATCCTGGTTCAGGGAACTGCGCGTGCGCCCGTTCCCTTCCTGCGCCGCCGCGATGGCCGGCGCCAGCACCAGCCCGCACAGGGCAAGCAACCACCCGGCCACGCCCATGGCGCGGCGGCCGGCGCTCACGGCGCCGCCACCTCGAAGCGCGCCTGCAGGTCGGCCGTCGAACTGCCGCCGACGAAGACGGTGAAGGTGCCCGGCTCCACGGTGCGCTTCATGTCCAGGTCGTAGAATGCCAGGTCGTCGCGGCCCAGCACGAAGGTCACGGTCCGCGACTGGCCCGGTTGCAGTTCCACCCGCTGGAACCCGCGCAGTTCGCGTACCGGCCGGGTCACTCTGGCCACGTCGTCGCGCAGGTACAACTGCACCACTTCCGTGCCGGCGCGCTTGCCGGTGTTGGTGACGCGCACGCTGACTTCCTGGGTGCCGTCGGCGCGGATGCGCGCCTGCTTCAGCTTCAGGCCGTCGTAGCGGAAGGTGGTGTAGCTCAGGCCGTGGCCGAACGGGTATTGCGGCGTCCAGTGCACGTCGAGGTACTTGGACGAATACTTCTCGCTCTCGCGCGGCGGCCGGCCGGTGTTCTTGTGCGCGTAGTAGACCGGCACCTGGCCGACGGTGCGCGGGAAGGTCACCGGCAGCTTGCCGGACGGAGCGACGTCACCGAACAGCACGTCGGCGATGGCGTGGCCGCCTTCCACGCCGGGGAACCAGGCTTCCAGGATCGCCGGCACCTTGCCCTGCAGCGCGCCGATCGACAGCGGGCGGCCGTTGAGCAGCACCAATGCGACCGGCTTGCCGGTCGCGGCCACCGCCAGCGCCAGTTGCTGCTGCACGCCGGGCAGGTCCAGCGAGGTGCGGTTGTTGGCCTCGGCGCTCATGTCCGGGTGTTCGCCCAGGAACATCACCACCGCGTCGGCCTGCTCGGCCGCGCGCACCGCCTCGGCGAAGCCGGACGTGTCGGCGCTGTTGATGTCGGCGCCCTTGGCGACGATCAGGCGGGTGCCGTCGCCCAGTGCGGCCTTCAGGCCTTCGACCGGCGTCACCGTGTCTTCCTCGCGCCCGGCCACGGCCCAGTTGCCCAGCATGGCGCGGCGGTGGTCGGCCAGCGGGCCGATCACCGCCAGCGTGCGCAGCTTCCTGGACAGCGGCAGCACGCCGCCCTGGTTCTCCAGCAGCACGAACGATTTCTGCGCCATCCGCCGCGCGGCGGCGCGCTGGTCGGCGGTCAGGGTGTTGGCGGCCTGGCGTTCCGGATCCTTGCAATAGCGGTAGGGGTCCTGGAACAGGCCCAGGCGGAACTTGGCGTTGAGCACGCGCCGCACCGAGGCGTCCACCTGCTCCATCGGCACGCGCCCGGCCTTCACCGCCGCGGGCAGGTCCTTCAGGTAGATCTCGCTGACCATGTCCACGTCCACGCCGGCGCGCAGGCCCAGCCGGCCCGCCGCCTCGCGGTCGGCGGCCACGCCGTGCGGGATCAGTTCCATCACCCCGGTGTAGTCGCTGACCAGCAGGCCATCCCAGCCCCACTCGCCGCGCAGCACGCCTTCGATCAACTGGCGGTTGGCGTGCATCGGCACGCCGTCGACCTCGTTGAACGCGGCCATCACCGATTCGGCGCCGGCGTCCACCGCGGCCTTGAACGGCGGCAGGTGGACTTCGCGCAGGGTGCGCTCGGACAGGTCGGCGATGTCGTAGTCGCGCCCGCCCTCGGCCGCGCCGTAGCCGACGAAGTGCTTGGCGGTGGCCAGCAGCGTGTCCGGCGCGGCCAGGTCGTCGCCCTGGAAGCCGTGCACGCGCGCGACCGCCATCGCCGCGCCCAGATACGGGTCTTCGCCGGCGCCTTCCACGATGCGGCCCCAACGCGGATCGCGGGCAATGTCCACCATCGGCGCGTAGGTCCAGTGGATGCCGTGCGCGGTCGCTTCCACCGCGGCCACGCGTGCGGCGTTGCGGACTTCCTCGGTATCGAAGCTGGCCGCTTCGCCCAGCGGCACCGGGAACACCGTGCGGTGGCCGTGGATCACGTCCGAGGCGAACAGCATGGGGATGCCGAGCCGCGACTTCTCCACCGCCATGCGTTGCAGGCGGCAGGTCAGGGCCGCGCCGTGCGAACCGAGGATGGAGCCGATCGCGCCGCTGGCGATCTGCGACTCGCTGGCCGCCATCGCCGCCGGGCCGGTGTCGCTGCCCAGCCCGCGCGGCTGGTTGAGTTGGCCCAGCTTCTCTTCCAGCGTCATCTTCGCCATCAGCGCATCGACGAAGGCTTTCTCGGCGGCACGGTCACCGGCCGAGGAATACGCGCCCTGCCCGGCCGGCCCGGAGGCGAGGGCCGGCGCGGCCAACAGGGTGACCGCCAGGCCGGCCAGCATGGCGCGGGGCGAGGATGGGGTGTTCACGTTCATGGGGCGCCCTCCCGGCGTTGCGAGGGCGGCGAATGTAAACGTTTTCATCCGGCCATGCACGACGCACTGCCGAACCGCGGCGCTCAGCCCACTTCGGCCGGGGTCCTGGCCTCGATCGCCAGTGCGTGGATGTCGGTCTGCATCATGTCGCCGAGCGCGGCGTACACGGCGCGGTGGCGGGCCAGCGGCGGCTTGCCGACGAAGGCCGCGCTGACGATGCGCACGGTGAAGTGGCCGCGGCCGTCGCGCGCGCCCTCGTGGCCGGCGTGCCTGTGGCTGTCGTCCACCACTTCCAGCGCCTGCGGTTGCAGGCCCGCCTGCAAGGCGGCACGGATGCGTTCCACCCGGTTCACGGCAGCACCCGGCGGAACGGCCGCACGTCGACCCGCTGGTACACCCCGGCGGCGACGTAGGGGTCGGCGTCGGCCCAGGCGCGGGCCTCTTCCAGCGAGTCGAACTCCGCGATCACGATGCTGCCGCTGAAACCGGCCGGCCCCGGGTCCTCGGCGTCGATGGCCGGGCACGGCCCCGCCAGCAGCAGACGGCCCTCGTCGCGCAGCGCCGTCAGCCGGGCCAGGTGCGCGGAACGCGCGGCCAGCCGCTGCTGGAGGACGTCGGGACCGTCATGGCCTTCAATGGCGTACCACATCGCAGGACTCGCTCAGGGAGGAAGCGGGGATTGTAGTCCGCGCCGCCGCGGCCCTGGCCTCGATGCCGGCCCTGCCCGGGCGGATATTCCACGGAAGAGGCCATCACGGCGCGCGGCAATGGCGCCGTCACGCCGGGTTCGCGCACCCCATCCAGGGCAGGGACGAGCGGACCAGCCAGAAGACGGTGAGCGCCAGCGCCACCCACAGCCAGCGCTCGCGCCGTCCGCCCAGGAAGTGCACGAACGCCGAGGCCCACAACGGGGCCAGGAACATCGCAGGGAACAGGTGGACCTTGAGCCGATCGTCCTGCGGCAGGATGCAGAAGGTCAGGCCTTCGGCGAGGGCGACGGGGTCGTCCAGCATCCAGTCGTATTCGTGCACGGGCGCGGCGGCCACCACCAGCAGGCACCACACGCTGTAGGCGACCATGCCCGCCTGGAGCAGCAGGTATCCGAATCTTCGTGCCGTCATCGATGCGCTCCCCTGCGGCGGACGTGGACGGTTGATGTCTTCCCCATGCCCGATGGGCTTGTTCCCGCGGACGAACCGCAATAGGGACGGGCGATGCATATTTCGACGGCCGCCACGCAAACCGGACCGCCCGCGGCACTGGAAGCAGAAGCAAAAGCCACCTGCAGGAGGGGCTTCAACCCCGACAACGCACGCGCCGGAAAACCGATGCCATCAACGGACAGACAAGCGAGAGGCACACGTCGGCCTCACGGAGAGGCAACCCGGCAAACCTTCCGGAAAGGCACAGGGACGATGCGAAACCCACCGGCCGCCAGCGGACTCCTCCACGCCGGGCTCCCACCCGCAGCCTGCAACTTCCCCCCTTCCCGCCACCGAGCCGGATGACCAGGACAGGAAACCCACGCTCCGTCGTCCCCGCTCTACCCCTACCCGCCCATGTCTCCGCCTGAACCCCTCGCCGCCCCAAGGCTGGACAGCGCCGGGGCCAGGGCTTACCCTGTCCACCATTGCACGGCCGGAAGCAGCGGCCCGTCCAGGGGAAGACCCGGCCACGCCGCCCTTCCTGCCCGCCCCGCCGCGGGGACCACCGGGACGTTCGATTCGCTGCCCCCACCCGCCCGCGCCGACGACCTCTCGCTGTCCGCCTCCGCGCTCCCGCGGTGTGCATTGCTGGTTGCTGTAAGGGAAGCGTTCGCCCTGCGACGCATGATGTTGGTTGGCGCATTGCCGCCGGTGCCGCGCCCGACCACACGGGCCGGGGCGGCGAAAGCACGATGGCTGTTTCTTGATGAGCCCAGAACTCGCGTCCGACGCGAATCCACAACCCCAGAGCCCGCACCCGCAGCAGCAGGAGATGCCGCTGGCGGTCGTGCACGGCCAGCCGGTGCTGCAGATCCCGCAGGACCTGTACATCCCGCCGGACGCGCTGGAGGTCATCCTCGACGCCTTCGAAGGCCCGCTGGACCTGCTGCTGTACCTGATCCGCCGGCAGAACCTGGACATCCTG
>ERZ761607.1324-NODE-1324-length-31855-cov-5.940535_pt1 | contig 31855 bp, 33 predicted proteins | sample MGYA00511164_ERZ761607 | MGnify/ENA primary metagenome ERZ761607 (study PRJEB28899, sample SAMN02445080) | bioreactor sludge metagenome | biome: EBPR sludge | place: Australia: Brisbane, Thorneside Wastewater Treatment Plant | collected 2011-06-22 ... | reverse complement strand
GAAAACGCCCTCGTGACCCGGCACCCGGCTCACCGGCAGGCCGTGGATGTCGCGGGAGGGCAGCGTCTCCGCCACCCGCGCCAGCCGGACCAGGTCGCCGCCGCGCGACGCCAGACGGAACCAGGGGACGCCCGGGAGATCGCCTCGGTCCCACACCTCCGCCCAGTCCAGCACGTCCCGCTCGTCCTGGATCACGGCGCCGGCCGAGACGGTCAGCTCGCGGGCGACGCGGATCTTCAGGCCGCCGGACTCGACCTCGATCTCGGTCAAGCCGGTGTCCTTCAGGATGTCGGCCAGTTTGCGCACCACCTTGGTGTCGATGGGCTGGGCTTCCACGGACTCGGGAGCGGCCTTGGGCGTGGTCATGAAGCGTCTACCTTAGGGTTTTCAGGTCAGGCCGAGGCGCGTTGGGCGCCGATCAGGCCGGCGGCGGCTTCCACCGCCAGTTCGTAGCTTGCGGCCCCGAAGCCCGAAACGACTCCGGTGGCGGCCAGTGAAACAAACGTCTCCCGGCGGAACGCCTCGCGCGCCGCCGGGTTCGACAGGTGACATTCGACGATCGGTATAGCGAGAGTCTTCAGCGCGTCGAGCAGGGCCACGGAGGTGTGACCATAGCCCGCCGGGTTGATGATCAGCGCGGACGCTTCCGTCCGGGCCTCCTGGACCCAGTCGATCAGCTGTCCTTCGTGGTTGGACTGCCGGAACACGATCGCATGGCCCAGCGCCGCAGCGCGGGCTTCGCACCGCGCCTGGACGTCGGCCAGCGTATCGCGTCCATAGATTTCCGGCTCGCGGGTCCCCAACAGGTTGAGGTTCGGCCCGCTCAGCACATGGATGGGTTTGCCCATTCGGCCCCGCCGTCGTTTCGGCGGCCCTTGTATCTTCCGTTGGCCGGGGTCACAAGCGCGGGACCATGCGCATCTTCGTCAATGGCGAAACCCGGGACGTCGAGAACGCCCCCACCGTGGCCGATCTGGTCGCGGCCCTGGGGCTCGAAACCCGCAAGGTGGCGGTCGAACGCAACCTCGAGATCGTGCCCAGGAGCCTCCACGCGGCGACGCCGGTGCTGGAGGGCGATCGCTTCGAGATCGTGACCTTCATCGGGGGCGGATAGGCGCCGCCCGGGTCTTCGATTGGGTTCGCCGGATCGCGTCGGCGCGTGCTAGGGTGCGGTTCGCTCCAAGGAGCCTTGCCGGCGCTCGCCGCCGTCCTGCCCGACTTGCGCTCCGCGCCGCGGAGCTTCGGGGCGAAAGGTCCAGACGATGACCCGCACTCCCGCCAGCGCCGCGCGGCGTAACCCCGTGGCCGAGTTCCGCTCGGCGATCGCCGAGGCCGAGGGCCGCGGCGTCAAGCGCGCAAGCATGCTGCTCAAGCTCACCCACAGCGACGCGTCGCTGCTGAAACGCAGCCACGACGTCGCCGACGATGAGATCAGCTTCGAGAGCGGAATGACCTTCCTGGGCGTGCGTGTCGAAACCGGCGCCGTCACGGTCAGCGCCCTGACCGCGGACTAGGTCAGAACCGCCGCCGGGCCTGACGCCTCAAGGCGTCGATGGTCGAGGCGGCCAGCATGCCGTTGCGCCAGGCGCCTTCGCGGTCGGGCGCCTCGCCGCTGGCGGCCACCCGGGCCTCCAGGTCGGTGATGGCCCAGGTCCAGCCCTCCCGCGCCGGCTGCACGATCACCGCGTAACCACCGCCCTGTCCGTCCCGCATCGGCGTCCTCCTAGTCGTTGGAGGCAGGATCGCGCGGGGCGGGCCAGCGGTAATGCGCGCGACGTGAAGATGTGGTGCAGGGGATGCGTCCTTCGACACGGCCCTGCGGGCCTGCTCAGGATGACGTGGTCAGAGTCGCTTCAATAGACGTCATGGTGAGCAGCGCCGAAGGCGCGTGTCGACCCACGCGGTGCCTCACCCCTCCACCGCCACCGGCAGGGTCACCACGAACCGCGCGCCCTTCGCCGCCGTCTCGCAGCGGATCTCGCCGTGGCTGGCGGCCAGCAGGGAGCGGGCGATGGCCAGTCCCAGGCCGGTGCCGCCCTGGGCGCGGCGGCTGGTGAAGAAGGGCTCGAACAGCCGCTCGCGGTCGTGCTCGGCGACGCCGGGGCCGTCGTCGGTCACCGCCAGCACCACCCGGCCGTCGTGCACGGCGGCGGAGATGGCCACGGCGGAGGCTCCGGCCTGGCGGCTGTTCTCGACCAGCACCGTCAACACCGTCTCGATGGTCGCCTCCGGCGTGGCCGCGGGGGGCAGCGGCTCGGGCAGGTCCAGCGTCACGGCCAATCCCCGGCCGCCCTGGGCGTCGGCGACTCGGCGGGCCGAGGGCGCGACCGCCACCGCCACGCCCGCTTCCGGCCGCGCCATGTCGGCGCGGGCCAGGTCAAGCAGGCGGGTGACCAGCTGGTTCAGCCGGCCGCTGTCGGCGGCGATGTTGGCCAGGAAGCGCTGGCGCTCCTCGCGGCTCATGGTCTCGCCGTGGTCCTGCAGCAGCTCGACGGCCCCGCCGATGCCGGCCAGCGGCGTCTTGAACTCGTGGCTGACGGCGGCGGCGAAGTCGCGCAGGTACCGGGAGCGGCGGGCGATGGCCTGGGCCATGGCGCTGAAGTCCTCGTAGAGCCGGCGAATCTCCACGGCGGCGGTGCGCGGCGTCTCGGGCACGTCGCCGGCCCCCTCCGCCACCTCGCGCGAGGCGCGGCTCAGCCGCTCGATCGGCCGGGTGATGCCGCGCGACACCAGTCCCGACAGCACCACCAGGATGGCGACGATGCCGGCCAGGCCGAGGAGGAACTTGCCGCGGTCCTCGTAGAGGCCTCTGAACAGGGCCCGCGGCGAACGCGACAGCAGCAGCACGCCCACGACCCTGTCGTTGACGACGATCGGCCGGGCGTGGTGCAGGCGGATGCCGGAGGCGCGGCTCAGCCACTCGAAGTCATAGCGTTTGCGGTAGTCGGACAGCCGCCGCATCACCGTCAGGGGCTTGCCGGCCAGCGCCGAGCGCACCTCGCGCAGGTCGGCGAGGCTGCGGCCCTCGCCCAGGCCGGAGACCACGCGACCGCCGCGGTCGAGGACCACGACGGAGGCGAGGGTGGTGCGGCTGGTGTCATCGATGATCGGCTGCAGCGCGGGCAGCACGGCCAGGGCGTCGGGATCGGCCGGCCGGGGGGTGAACTTCGCCCTGGGCCGCGAGGGCAGTACGGGTGAGCCGGAGAGGTCGATGCCGGTGCTCTCCGGCCGGTAATAGCCGGGCGCGGTCTTGTCCGGCGGGTGTCGGCGGGGCGCGGCGCCGGGCCACAGGGCCGAGGCGGCCGCCGACAGGGCCGCCCCCTGGCTGACCAGCTCGACCTCGGTCTGGCGCACCAGGGTGTTCTCGTAGACCCGTAGCAGCACCATGCCGGCGATCGGCATGGCGGCCACGACGAGGAGCACGATCAGCAGGATGGTGCGCAGCCGCATCGGCGGCCAGACGCGCTTGATGACGTCCTTGAGCCGCTCGATCACGCCCGCGCGCCGGTGCAGGCCCCGAGGCGATAGCCGACGCCGGCCCGGGTCTCGATGACGTCATGCCCGCCCAGCGCCGTGAACTTGCCGCGCAGGTTGCGGACGTGGCTGTCGATGGTGCGGTCGGTGATGGCGAACCCGGGGCCGTGCAGACGGTCGATGATGGCGTCGCGGGTGAAGACCTTGGCCGGGGCGGCGGCGAGGGTCTTGAGGATGCCGAACTCGGTGACGGTCAGGGCGGCTTCCTTGTCGTCCCAGAGGGCGTTCCAGCCATCGAGGTTCAGGGTCAGGCGGCCTCTGACGATGGGGGCCAGGGGGGCCTCGGCGTCGTCGGCGCGGGCCGCGCCGGCGCGGCGCAGGATCGCCTGGACGCGGGCGGTCACCTCGCGCGGGCTGAAGGGCTTGACCACATAGTCGTCGGCGCCGAGCTCGATGCCCAGCACCCGGTCGATCTCGTCGTCGCGGGAGCTGAGGAACAGGATCGGCAGGTCGCCCTGCGCCCGGAGCCGGCGGCAGACCTCCAGCCCGTCGAGCCGGGGCATGTTGATGTCGAGCACCACCAGGTCCGGCTTCTGCTGTGCGACCGCCGCCAGCGCCGCCTCGCCGTCCTCGGCCTCGCGCGTGGCCAGCCCGGCCTTGGCCAGCGCGAAGGCCAGCAACTGGCGGATGTGCGGGTCGTCGTCGACGATCAGGATCGAGCGTTGCATGGCAGGCATCATCGGCCCGTGGCTCACAGGGTCAACGGGGGAGGGGTGCAGGGGCCGGATCGCTGTTGTGCAGATTCGGTGCAGACCCATGCCGCACCTTCCCGCCTCGCGAGTCCCGGCGTAAACCGGCCCCATGAACGCCCCCGTGATCGACACCGCCTCGGCCGCCGACAGCTGGACCGTCGCCGGCCGCACCTTCACCTCGCGCCTGATCGTCGGCACGGGGAAGTACAAGGACTACGCCACCAACGCCGCCGCCGCCGAGGCGGCCGGGGCCGAGATCGTCACCGTGGCGGTGCGGCGGGTGAACATCTCCGACCCGAACCAGCCGCTGCTGATGGACTATGTGAAGCCCGACCGCTTCACCTACCTGCCCAACACGGCGGGCTGCTTCACGGGCGAGGAGGCGGTGCGGACGCTGCGGCTGGCCCGCGAAGCTGGCGGCTGGTCGCTGGTCAAGCTGGAGGTCCTGAGCGATCCCAAGACCCTCTATCCGGACATGGAGGAGACCCTGCGCGCGCTGAAGCTGCTCGTCGCCGAGGGCTTCGACGTGATGGTCTACTGCACCGACGACATCGTCTATGCGCGCAAGCTGGAGGAGGCGGGCGCCGCCGCCATCATGCCGCTGGGCGCGCCGATCGGCTCGGGCCTGGGCATCCAGAACAAGGTCAACCTGCGGCTCATCGTCGAGCAGGCGAAGGTGCCGGTGCTGGTCGACGCCGGCGTCGGCACGGCGTCGGACGCGACCATCGGCATGGAACTGGGCTGCGACGGCATCCTGATGAACACTGCCATCGCCGAGGCGAAGGATCCGATCCGCATGGCCACGGCCATGAAGCACGCGGTCATCGCCGGGCGGGAAGCCTATCTGGCGGGTCGGATGCCGCGGCGGATGTACGCCGATCCGTCTTCGCCGCTGGCCGGGCTGATCTAAGCGGCGGACTCAAGCGCCCGGGCGACCGCGTCCGGCTCGCGGGCGATGACGGTCAGATAGGCCCGCGTCGCCGCATCAGGGACCTTGCGGCCCTGTTCCCAGTCGCGAAGCGTGCCGATGGGTATCCGGAAGCGTGCGGAGAACGCCTCCTGGGATAGCTTGAGCGCGCGACGGATGATGCGAACGCGCGGAGTCGAACGCATTCGCCGGGCCTCATCCTCGGTCAGGGGCTTCGCATCCGGGTCGTCGCGCGCCGCCGCTTCTATGCCTTCATCTGTCCATTCGGCGGGATGAAACCGGCCCTCCGCAGTCTGGCTACCGGTCCTGGTCATGATAGAGCCGCCTTTCCTGCGCCGTCGCGAACCGTGCGGATATAATCCGTACCCTCTCTTCCCGCTCTGTCCAGGCGACCTATAGCAGCGCCCCGTCGACGAGGGCGATGGTCACAAATCGATCCTCCCGATAGGTCATTCGATCGTCCAGCTTTTCGAACGCGAACGGATCATCGAAGGTCCGGCGGGCAGTGGAGAACGACACCCCTGCCGCGCCAGATTGGCTGCGGCCTTGGCGTCATCCCATTCGAAGGCGTCATCGCGCATGGTACGGCTAAGCCGTAGCCCTATCAAGACCCATAAACACGGTATAGTGGAGTTCGAGGTCTGTCGCCTCCATCAAGGCGAGCGACGTCGCTGACCGGGCTGCGCGGCACTACGGAGTTCCGAGCCGGCCCGGTAGGCCGGGCGTCGGCCCGTCTACGTCGTCTTGTTCACGCGCCGCAGCTCGGCGGCGATGGCGGCCTTCAGCGAGTCCGGATCGGCGCCGTGGACGACGTTGGCCCCGACCACGAAGGCCGGGGTGCCGTCGATGCCCATCTCGCCGGCCAGCGCCTGGACGTCGCGCAGGTAGACCTTGCGGGCCGGGTCGGCCTGGGCGGCGCGCGCGGCGGCCGGGCTGACGCCGTTGGCGGTGAGGATGCGGTCGACGCCCTGGTCGGTCAGCGGCTTGGCGGCCATGAAGGCCCCGTGGATGGCGGCGAACTGCTGCGGCGTCCGGGCCAGGGACGCGCCGGCGGCGGCGTACTCGCTGGCCTCGCCGAAGATCACCATATCCTTGAACACGAACCGCACGTTCGGCTGCCGGCGCGCCATGTCGAGGATCTCCGGCGCGATCACCTTGCAGTAGCCGCAGTTGTAGTCGAAGAACTGAACGACGGTGATCTCGCCGTCCGGATTGAGCACGTGGTCGCGGCGGTCCCGCTCCAGCTTGTTCCGGTTCTTGCCGATCGAAGCCTTGGCCTTCTCGGCGCGTTCGGCGCGCTGCTTGACCTCAAGCGCCTGAGACATCTCCACCAGCAGCTCGGGATGCTCGAGCAGGTAGGCGCGCACCTTGGCGCCGAATTCGGGTTCCACCTTGGGCTGGCCGCAGCCGGCGAGCGCCAGGGCGAGGGCGCCGATGATCAGGGTACGCATGTCGTGGTGATTCCTGTGGACGTCAGCTGCCGTCGGATTCCCGCGACAGGGCGCGGATGTCCTGGTCGGTGGGATCGGACGCCATGACGATGTCGGTGGCGCGCACCCAGTCGGTGCTTTTGCGGTCGAGCAGCTGGCGGGCGCGGATGGCGAAGGCGCGCGACTCCCCGAGCGCGCCATAGGCGTAGTACTGTTCGGCCGTCGCCAGGCGGGCCAGGCCCTCGTCGCCGCGGCGGTCGTAGGCCACGGCCAGCAGGCGCCAGGCCTCGGGATTGTCCGGTTCCAGCACCGTGACCCGCTTGAGCTCGGCGATGCCCTCGTCACGCTTCTGAGCGTCGTCGAGATTGATCAGGGTCTGACCGAGGTTGACCCGCAGAAGGGTGGCGTCGGGTTTCAGCTCGACCGACCGGCGCTGCGGCGCCTCGGCCTCGGGAATGCGGCCGTACTCGAACAGGATCTGGCCCTTCAGCTCCCACAGATAGGGATTGTCCGGATGTTCGGCCAGCAGCCCGTCGAGCACCTTCAACGCCCGGTCGGGGTCCTTGGACTGGAAGTAGGCGATCGACCGCGCGTAGCGGGCGGGGAAGCCCGTGTCGGTTTCCTTGTACTTCACCAGCGAGGCGGCCGGGTTCATGAAGCCGTCGATCTTGGCCTTCATGATCTCGAATTCGGCGATCGACTCCGGCGAATCGACCGAGGCGTAGTGCGGCTGCACGAGCACCCTTGAGCGCAGAAGCTCGATCCGTTGCGAGGACAGCGGGTGGCTGCGGAAATAGGGATACCGCCGCGCCTCGGTGAACACCTCCTGGTAGCGGAAGCGGTCGAAGAACTCGACCAGCCCGCGCGACGACTGGCCCGTCTTTTCGAGGAAGCCGATGGCGGCCTGGTCTGCGCGGCCTTCCTGCTCGCGGCTGTATCCGAGCGCGCCGAGCGTGCCCATCTGGCCGGAACTGGCCAGGACCAGGGCGCCGGCGTCCGGCGCGCCGGCCATGATCGCCAGCAGGCCGAGGCCCATGGTCAGCAGCATCGGCTTGAGGCCGGCGCGCGTCAGTTCGCCCGATCGGATCGGGTGGCCGCCCGCGATATGGCCCGTCTCGTGGGCGATGACGCCGTTGAGCTCGTTGGGATTGGCGGCCTCAAGGATGAGGCCGGTGTTCAGCCCCATCTGCTGGCCCTGGGTCGCGAAGGCGTTCAGCGAGCTGTCCCCGACCAGCAGGATGCGGACATCCTTCGGGTTCAGTCCCGCCGCCGCCAGGATCGGGTCGGCCTGCCGGTGCAGGATCTCTTCGATCTCGGTGTCGCGCAGCAGGGTGGGCGCCCGCCCGCCCGACTGGGCCCAGGACTGGGCCAGCGGGGTCAGGGTTACGGCCGCGAGGGCCAGGCCGCCGATGACGGCCCGGTGCGCTCGCAACTTCGTCCGGCTTGAGGTCATGCCTCTACAACGCTCCGGTTCGCGCCCCCGCGCTTCACCTAAAGTGTAGTCGTCGATCAGCCTCGGCGCCACCAGCCGCGCTTGGGCTTTTCGGGCGGCGCGGTGATTTCGTTCGGATCAGGCTCCGCCGGCGCCGCCACGACGACCGGTTGTGGCTCGACCACAGGCTCGGGCGTCGGTTCGACGGCGGCTTCGACGACGACCGGCGCGGGTTCGGCGACGCTCTCGGCGACCGCGGCCTCGGCCGGCGACGACTCGACCTCTTCGGCTTCCGCTTCGGCCTTGGCGGCCTTTGGCTTGCGGGCGCGGCGCGGCTTCTTGGCCGGCGCCTCGTCGATCGGCGGCAGCTCGACCCAGACCTCGTCGGCGGGCAGGTCGCTGGTCAGAGCCTCCTGCACCACGGCGTCGGCCTCGATGATGGCCTCGGCCTCGGCGGCGACGACGTCGGCTTCGACCTCGACGGGCGTTTCCGGCGCGCGGTCCCGGCCCCGACCGCGTCCGCGGCCCCGACCGCGTCCGCCGGCGCGGGGTTGGTCCTCGGCGGTCGCGACGACCGGGGCTTCGACACGCTCGGCGCGGGGCGGCTGGGCCGCCGCGCCGCCCTCGACCAGGGTCGCCGGGTCATGCCAGACGAAGGGATCGTCGCCGAACGGCACCCGCGGGCGCGTCCAGGAGAAGCCGTCCTGCGGGCGGGAGTCGTCGCGCATGCGGCGACCGCCGCGGCGGCCCCGGCGACGACGGCGCTGGGCGCTATCGTCGTCGGACTCGCCCTCGACATCGCCATCGCGGGCCTCGCGCGGCGCGGCGGACTCGCCGGCCTCCGCCTCGTCACGACGCCCGCCGCGGCGGCGGCGACGACGCCCGCGACCGCGGCGATCGCCGTTGTCGTCACGCCCCTCGACCGCGCCGTCCTCGTCCTCGTCCTCGGCTCCGGCGTCGTCCTCTTCGGCCTCTTCGCCTTCCTCTTCCTCGTCCTCGTCCTCGACCTCGTCGACGAAGTCGTCCTCGTCATCGGCGTCGTAGACCGGGGTCGACGGCGCAACATAGGCCTCGGGCGCGTGGAGCGAATGTTCGCCGCTGGCGGTGCGCTCGATCTCGTGGTCGGCCTGGCCGAGCGTCTCGTCGATCAGCACCGTCACGAACAGGTGGTGCGTCTGGTGCACCCGCGTCAGGTAGGCGCGCTTTTCGTTGAGGATGTAGAGGCCGACGGCCGGCGACACCTTCAGAGTCACCTCGCCGCCTCCCTGCAGCGCCTCCAGCTCGACCGCGCGCAGCGCGGCCAGCGCCGCCGACTCGGTGGAGCGCACGCGGCCGGTGCCCTGGCAGTGTTCACAGACGTGGGTGGTGCCCTCCAGCACGCCGGAGCGGCGGCGCTGGCGGCTGATCTCCATCAGGCCGAAGCCGCTGATCTTGCCCATCTGGATGCGGGCGCGGTCGTCCTTGAGGGCGTCCTTCAGCTTCTTCTCGACGGCCCGGTTGTTCTTCGACTCGTCCATGTCGATGAAGTCGATGACGATCAGGCCGGCCAGGTCGCGCAGGCGCAGCTGGCGGGCGGCTTCCTCGGCCGCTTCCAGATTGGTCTTCAGCGCCGTGGCCTCGATATTCCGCTCCTTGGTCGAGCGGCCGGAGTTGACGTCGATGGCGACCAGCGCCTCGGTCTGGTTGATGACCAGATAGCCGCCGGACTTCAGCGGCACGGTCGGGGTGTAGATCTGCGACAGGTGCCCCTCGACCTTGTGGGCCACGAACAGCGGCGTCGCCTCGCGGTAGGCCTGGACCTTCTTGGCCTGGGACGGCATCAGCATGCGCATGAAGTCGCGCGCGTCCTTGTAGCCGCGCTCGCCCTCGACCCAGACCCCGTCGATGTCCTTGTCGAACAGGTCGCGGATGGCGCGTTTGACGAGGTCTTCCTCCTCGTAGATCAGCGCCGGCGCGATCGAGTGCAGGGTGGTCTCGCGGATGTTCTCCCAGGCGCGCAGCAGGTAGTCATAGTCGCGCTTGATCTCGGTCTTGGTCCGCTTGGCGCCGGCCGTGCGAACGATCAGGCCCATGCCCTGCGGCACGTCCAGGCTCTGGACGATGGACTTCAGCTTCTTGCGGTCGGTCGCCGTGGTGATCTTGCGGCTGATGCCGCCGCCCCGGGCGGTGTTGGGCATCAGGACGCCGTAGCGGCCGGCCAGGGACAGGTAGGTGGTCAGGGCCGCGCCCTTGTTGCCGCGCTCTTCCTTGACGACCTGGACCAGCATGATCTGCCGCCGGCGGATCACTTCCTGGATCTTGTAGCTCTTCATCAGCCGGCGGCGGCGGCGCGCCAGCTCTTCCTCCATGACGTCGTCCTCGTCCTCGGAGGCGGCGCCGGTCTCGTCCTCTTCCTCGTCGCCCTCGGCGGCGGCCTTCGGCCGGCCGCGGGCGACGGGCTCGTCATCCTCCTCGGCCTGGGCGCGGAGCAGCGCTTCGCGGTCGGCGAGGGGGATCTGATAGTAGTCGGGGTGGATTTCGTTGAAGGCCAGGAAGCCGTGGCGGTTGCCGCCATACTCCACGAACGCGGCCTGGAGGCTCGGCTCCACCCGCGTCACCTTGGCGAGATAGATGTTTCCGCGAAGCTGTTTCTTGGACTGGCTTTCGAAGTCGAATTCTTCAACCCGGGTCCCGTCGACGACCACGACCCGGGTTTCTTCCGGGTGGGCCGCGTCGATAAGCATTTTCTTGGTCATGGATTGTGTCTCCCCGGCGCGCGGCAGGCGCGTAGCCCGGTCGCCGGTCTGTGGTGGAGGCGCGCTCCGCGCGGCCGTCCGACGCGTCGCAAGCGGCGATGCGAAGGGGCGAATGCCAGGCCGGGGCGTTTGCGCTGCCCATTGAGTTTCCCTGTCGCGCCAAGGGCGGCGCGGGATCGGATGGTGCGTCTTCGCCGGAGGGCGAGGGCCGGACGCGCGGCCTCTAACTTCTGTGCGCGGAGACTCCCGTCATCGCGGGGTCGGCGCGCGGCCGGACATTAGCCCCATCCGATGTGAAAAGGAAAGCGCAAGCGGTTCTTTCCGATGCCTTAACCAATTCGATACGCCGGGCGGGCGATGCTGCCCTCCAAATCGCGAAGCGGTGTGAGTTGGGGCTGTAGAATGCGGGCGTTGCGGGCCGGTGGGATTCTGACGGGATGGAGGGGCGTTGTCGCGCTCGCCGGCCTGACTCTGTCCGGACTGGCCGTCGCCGGCGTCGCCCAGGGAACGACCGCGCCCGGCCTTCTGAAGGTTCGACTGGGCGGCGACCAGCTCGAGACCCGCGTCGTCGTCGACCTCGATCGTTCGGTCACCGGCAAGCTGGTGTCTGACGGCGCCGACGGCAAGATCGTGGTCTCCCTGCCGCGCATCGACGCGCCGGCCGACCTGAGCGGCGGCGGCCAGGGCCTGGTGCGCCGCTGGAATGTCGAGCGCGGCGCCGGATCGGCGCGGCTGAACCTGGAGCTGGCGCGCGAGGCGGAGGTGCACCGGCGATTCCTGCTGCCGCCCGGCGACGGCGTGAAGGCCTATCGCTATGTCATCGACCTCAAGGCGCGGCCCGGCTCCCGGCCGACCGCGACGCGGCCGGCGCTGCCTCGCGCTCGTCCCGCGCCGGTCATCACCCGTGCGCCGGTGCGCAAGGGGCCGCGCGTGGTCGTCATTGACGCCGGCCACGGCGGCAAGGATCCCGGCGCCCTCGGCAGCCGCTCGCACGAGAAGGACGTCACCCTGGCCGCCGCCAAGGCGCTCAAGGCGCGCCTGGAGAAGGGCGGCCGCTACAAGGTGGTCCTGACCCGGGGCGGCGACGTCTATGTGCCGCTCGAAGAGCGGGTCCGGATCGCGCGCGGCGCCGACGCCGACCTGTTCATCTCGCTGCACGCCGATTCGGGTCCGACGGCCGACATCCGCGGGGCCAGCGTCTACACCCTGTCCGAAAAGGGCGAGCGGCGCGTCGCCTCGGTGCTGCGCAAGGACGACTGGCTGATGCCGGCCAGCCTCGGCGCCGATCGCACGGTCAGCGAGATCCTGCTCGACCTGACCCAACGCTCGACTCGCAACCGGTCGGCCATCTTCGCCGAACTGCTGCTTGAGCACATCGACGACGAGACCGAGCTTCTGCGCCGCAGCCATCGCGACGCCAATCTGGCCGTCCTGCTGGCGCCCGACGTGCCGGCGGTGCTTCTGGAGATGGGTTTCGTCAACAACCCCGCGGACGAGCGGGCCCTGACCGATCCCAACCGCCGCGCCCGGATGATGGGGGCGGTGGCCGACGCCATCGACGCCTGGTTCGCGCGAGAAGCGAAGTCCGGCGGCCGCTAGCGGGAACCCGTTGGCGCCCGCCTCGGCGCGGGTTAAGCAGACCGCATGCTTGAGAAGGCCATCCGCCGTCTTTGGCCGTTCGAGGAGCCGCCGGAGCGCTGGGTGGCCATCGTCGGCGTCTCGGTTCTGAGCGTCATCGCCGTCGCGGGGTTCGCGCTGGCGATCTACGCCGCGTGGCTGTTCCACGACATGCCCGACGCCGGGGACCTGGCCGACTACCACCCGCCCACGGCGACGCGCGTCTACGCCTGGGACGGCACCCTGATCGGCGAGTTCTCGCGCGAGCGGCGGATCTTCGTGCCCTACGATCAGATCCCGCCCCAGCTGGTGCAGGCCTTCCTGGCCGCCGAGGACCGCAACTTCTTCCAGCACAGCGGCGTCGATGTTCAGGGCCTGGGCCGGGCCATGGCCAAGAACGTGCTCAACGCCTTGCAGGGCCGGCGGCTCGAGGGCGGTTCGACCATCACCCAGCAGGTGGCCAAGAACGTCCTGCTGACCAGCGACGCCACCGTCGGCCGCAAGCTGAAGGAGGCCATCCTGGCCCGCCGTCTGGAACAGACGCTGACCAAGGACCGCATCCTCGAGCTGTATCTGAACGAGATCTGGCTGGGTTACCGCTCCTACGGCGTCGGCGCCGCCGCCTACAACTACTTCGGCAAGGCGCCGAGCGAGCTGACCCTGGCCGAGAGCGCCTACCTGGCCGCGGTCACCAAGGGCCCGGACAACTACCATCCGATCCGCCGCAAGGCGAACGCCATCGGCCGCCGCAACTGGGTGCTGGGCCAGATGGCCGAGTCGGGCTGGGTCAGCCGCGCCGCCGCCGAGGCGGCGATGAAGGAGGACCTCAAGGTCCAGGCCGCGCCCTCGCGCGCCAAGTACAAGGACGCCGATTACTTCGTCGAGGAAGTGCGCCGCCGCGGCCTGGCGACCCTCGACGACCGCCTGATGGAAGGCGGCTACTACATGCGCACGACGCTCGACCCGCGGCTGCAGACCGCCGCGCGCGTGGCGCTGATGGACGGGCTGGAGAACTACGACCGTCGGCACGGCTGGCGCGGGGCGTGGGCCACCACCGACATGGCCGAGGGCTGGCAGAAGGCCGCGCTCAAGAAGTCGCCGCCGTCGGAGCGTCGCGGCTGGCGCGCCGCCGTGGTCACCAGCGTCGAGGGCGGCGTTCGGGTGCTGCCGGCTAAGGACTACGAACCCGGCGCCCTGGTCGCCGAGGACGTCGCCTGGGCCAGGGCGGGCAAGGGCCTCAAGGTCGGCGACCTGGTCTTCGTCGAGCCCGCCAAGGCCGGCGGCGGCTACCGCCTTAGGCAGATTCCGGCCGTCAACGGCGCCCTGGTGGCCATGGAGCCGCACTCCGGCCGGGTGCTGGCCATGGTCGGCGGCTATTCCTTCTCGCTGTCCAACTTCAATCGCGCCACCCAGGCGATGCGCCAGCCCGGCTCGGCCATCAAGCCGTTCGTCTATGCGGCCGCCCTGGAGCCGGACGGCGGCTTCACCCCGGCCAGCTACGTCACCGACGCCCAGATCACCTTCAAGGGCGGGGTGAACGGCGAGGACTGGACGCCGGAGAACTACAACAAGAAATACTACGGCTCGATGCCGCTGCGCCGGGGCCTGGAGCTGTCGCGCAACGCCATGACCGTGCGCCTCGCCCAGAGCGTGGGCATGAAAAAGATCGTCGCGCTGATCGAGAAGTTCGGCATCGTCAAGAAGATGGAGCCGGTGCTGGCCATGGCGCTGGGCGCCGGGGAGACCACGCCCTTCAAGCTGACCGCCGCCTACACCGCCTTCGTCAACAACGGCCGCATGGCCCAGCCGCACCTGATCGAGCTGGTCCAGGACCGCGAGGGCGAGGTCATCTACCGCGCCGACCAGCGCGCCTGCCGCGCCTGCGAGAGCGGCTTCAACGGCGAGGAAAGTCCGCGCCTGGCTCCCAACGGCGAACAGATCATCGACCCGGTCACCGCCTTCCAGATCGCCTCCATGCTGGAGGGCGTGGTCCAGCGCGGCACGGCCACCCAGGCCCGGGTGCTGGGCCGTCCGGTGGCCGGCAAGACCGGCACCACCAACGAATACCGCAGCGCCTGGTTCGTCGGCTTCACCCCCGACATCGTGGTCGGGGTCTTCGTCGGCTTCGACGACAACCGCTCGCTGGGCGAGGGCGAGGCGGGCGGCGTCTCGGCCCTGCCGATCTTCATCAACTTCATGCAGGAGCCCTCGCTGCAGGCCCTGCCGCCGACGCCCTTCAAGGCCCCGAAGACCGCCAAGTTCATGGTCGTCGGCGGCCAGCGCGAGGCCTTCCGTCCCGGCAGCGAGCCCAAGGCGCCGGTCGGCCCGCCCAAGCCGCCGGGCCCGATCCTGTACGAACAGGCCTGGCCGGGCGGCCAGCTCAACAGCGACGCCCCGCCGCCGCCGTCGGCCCAGCCCAAGACGCCGGCCAAGCCGAAGATTCCCGACGATCTGAGCGGATTGTATTGAGGCGCGAGGCGGCCTATGTCCGCGCCTCCGTACTAGCGATGGTGATTTCATGAGACCGGATGTCGAGGCCGCCAAGGCCGACATCGAGCAGTCCGCCGGACTGCTCAGGAGGCGACTTTGACTGGGATGTCGCACTAAGACGCCTGGACGAGCTGGACGCCCGTTCCGAGGATCCGACCCTTTGGGACAAGCCGGCGGAGGCGCAGGCGCTGATGCGTGAGCGTCAGCAGCTGGCCGACCGCGTGGGTGCGGTGAAGGCGATCGAAAAGGACCTCGCCGACGCGGTCGAGTACGCCGAGCTGGCCGACATGGAGGGCGACGAGGCCTCCCTGGAGGACGCCCGCGCCCAGCTGAAGGACATCAAGGCCCGCGCCGCCAAGGCCGAGCTGGAGGCGCTGCTGTCCGGCGAGGCCGACGGCAACGACGCCTATATCGAGATCAACGCCGGCGCCGGCGGCACCGAGTCCTGCGACTGGGCCGGCATGCTGCTGCGCATGTACAGCCGCTGGGCCAACGCGCACGGCTACAGCGTTGAACTGGTGGAAGAAACCGCCGGCGACCAGGCGGGCATCAAGTCAGCCACCCTGCTGGTCAAGGGGCCCAACGCCTACGGCTGGCTGAAGACCGAGGCCGGCGTGCACCGCCTGGTGCGGATCAGCCCCTACGACGCGGCGGCCAAGCGCCACACCTCGTTCGCCTCGGCCTGGGTCTATCCGGTGGTCGACGACACCATCGAGATCGAGATCAACCCGGCCGACGTGCGCACCGACACCTACCGGGCCAGCGGCGCCGGCGGCCAGCACATCAACAAGACCGACTCGGCCGTGCGCCTGACCCACATCCCGACCGGGATCGCGGTCGCCTGCCAGGCCGGCCGCAGCCAGCACGCCAACCGCGACGAGGCCTGGAAGATGCTGCGCGCCCGCCTCTACGAGGTCGAGCTGCAGAAGCGCGAGGCCGCGGCCCAGGCCCTCGAGGACCAGAAGACCGACATCGGCTGGGGCCACCAGATCCGCAGCTACGTCCTGCAGCCCTACCAGATGGTCAAGGACCTGCGCACGAACGTGGAGACGTCGGACACCGCCGGCGTGCTGGACGGCGACCTCGACGACTTCATGGGCGCCGCCCTGGCGCAACGGGTCGGCGCGACGCGGGACGCGTAGGGTCGGGCGGGGCACCGCTTCGGGCGATAGCCCGTAGCTGTCCCTCAACACTGTTCGAAGGCTGTTGAGGGACAGCAAGCGCGTCCCCGCGGTCCGCTTCATCCAGTCCCTGAGGATTGCCCGACCTGCGTCGTGAATCCGACAGACAGGACCGCGGCCTTGCGGCATCAGGACAGCAAGCGCCGGCTCAGTATCCCCGGCGTCAAAAGGCCCTCCGACGCGTATCTGCGGGGGGCCTTTGTCTATTCTGGGACATCCCACTCATTGAGAGCGGGTGGAGTTCGGTGACAGTTTGCGAATTGCAGCGGGCTGCCGATCTTCGGACAATTCGCAAACTGTCACCGAACTCCGAAGGGCCGCTCCCTTCCGGACGGCCGCCCCAACGCACCCGTTTCTGTGGACGGCTCCCAGCGGGGCGGACACCTAAGTATCTGTTCCTGAACGGCATTCTCTGAGGCGAATCGGGGGACAGCGCCAAATCGATCCCCCTCGCCGGAACGTCATTCATCATCAGTCCCGTTCCCGTCGCACGGGGAGGGCGCATGGCCAGCGACCTTGCGGCGTCGGGGATGGAGTTCGAGCGGGGACAGCCGGCAGGGGGTTACTGCCGGGGTCCGGGACGAGGCCGCCGCCTTGCCCGCCCGTCGGAGGCGCTCCGGCTAAGCCCGAATACGGCTGCCGAGCGGAAGCTTCCGGATAACGACCTTCGCGGAGCGTCACGGTCTTTCCACTCTTGCACCTTGCACACACAGACATCCGGGCAAGACCGGAGCGCTCCGCACCACCTCCCCAACCTGTCCGTTCGCGGCGGGTCGCGAACCCGCGCCAGTCAAGGAAGACGCCGTGTCAAAGCCACGCCTCACTCCCGCGCGCCGCAAGGCGCTGAACGAAGCCCGCCAGGGCGCGAGACAGACCGCCCTGATGGCGCACATGAAGGTGCTCAGCGAGATTGCCGCCGGTGTGGCGGAACGCGCACGCTGCCGGTCAGACCTGTTCGATGGCTTCTTCGAGGCGCTCGCCGAGGATGCCCGCGGCTTGCTCGAGGAGACAATGGCGGAGATCGATGACGTCCACCGCCGAGGTGGCGGCTACGACCCGCCGGCCATGAAGTCGTAGACGTCGGCGGGGCCGGTGACGGCGATGCTGATGCGGTCGTCGTTGATCTGGATCTCGCCGCGGGCCACCGGGTGGTTGTTGGCCAGGATCCAGACCTCGTCGTTGACCTTGGCGTCCAGCGGAATCACCGCGCCCCGGCCCATGCGCAGCAGCTGCTGCATCGGCAGGGTCGAGCGGCCCAGAAGCACCGCGATATCGACGTTGACGGCCTTGACCTGACTCACGGAAACGCAGCCCCTCTCGCGCAACTCGCGCCGACACGCCACATTGGGGCGAGCATGCTTGATCAGCCGTTAAATCCCGCCGCCTCCGGCCCGCTTTTCGGACGCGCCGACGGCATGGCCGCCGGCTGGGCCGTCTCCGCCGCGCCGGTGGCCTATCCCGAGGCCGTGGCGGCGATGGAGGCGCGGGCGGCGGCCATCGCCGACGGCGCGGCGGGGGAGCTGGTCTGGCTGCTGGAGCATCCGCCGCTCTACACCGCCGGCGTCTCCGCCAAGGCGGCCGACCTCATCCAGCCGGACCGATTCCCGGTCTTCGAGAGCGGCCGGGGCGGGCAGTACACCTATCACGGACCTGGCCAGCGGGTGGCCTATGTCATGCTCGACCTGACGAAGCGGGGCCGGGACGTCCGCGCCTTCGTCGCGGCGCTGGAGGCCTGGGTGATCGAGGCCCTGGCCGCGTTCAACGTCGAGGGCGAGCTTCGCGACGGCCGGGTCGGCGTCTGGGTCGAACGCAAGGGGCCGGGCTGGTCGCGCGAGGACAAGATCGCGGCCATCGGCGTCAAGCTGCGCCGCTGGGTCAGCTTCCACGGGATCAGCCTGAACGTCGAGCCGGACCTCGACCACTTCGGCGGCATCGTGCCCTGCGGCCAGACGGAGCACGGCGTCACCAGCCTGGTCGACCTGGGCCTTCCGGTGACGCTGGACGAAGCCGACGCCGCCCTGAAGGCGGCGTTCACCCGCGTGTTCGGACCGGTGGAGCCGGCGCCGCCGCCGGTCTGAGATCAGCCCTTCTGGCAGGCCTTCCAGGCCTGGTAGTCCGGCCGGTCGGTCGAACGCTTCAGGTTGGGCGCGCCATAGACGAAGTCGGACCGCTCCTCGGTCGGCGCCTCGTTGATCCACACCACGCCATTGGATCGGGTCCAGGTGAACTGCAGATCGCTGGCGGCGGCGCTGGCGATGACCACGCCGCAGACGTCGCCGCCGGCCATGACCTTCAGCTTGCGGAAGCGCGCGGTCTTGGCGCTGCGCATCAGGGCGGTGACAGCGTCGATCCCCGGCTGCGCGCCTTCGGGCACGGGATCGGCGGCGAGGGCCGGCGTGGCGGCGAGGAACAGGACGGCGGCGGCGACGAGAGCGGTGCGCATGCGGAAATCTCCGGGTCAGGCCTGGACGGTGCGGACGGGATTGGGGCCGAAGCGGTTGGCGCCCTGCTCGCCGGGCATCACGCCCAGCTCGATGATCGCCCAGAAGATCACCACGCAGGCGAGATAGCCGAGCAGGTCATCCGGGGCCGGCCAGGCGAGCACCAGGGCCAGCACGACGATCGCCGCCAGCCAGCCGGACCGGCCGCGGTCGTGGAGCCGGCGCGACAGCACGCAGCAGCCGGAGAACAGCAGGGCCGGATAGACGAACCAGCCGGTCAGCAGCTTGACGGTCTGGGTCGCGCCGAAGGCGGCCTCGTACAGCGAGGCGAGCAGGATCAGCACCGCCGCGGCGATGATGAACGGCCCTCGCGCCACACGGCCCGTGGACGAGAAGAACAGCTCCAACCAGTCGATCTGGCCGCTCATGCGCAGTTTGGCTCCGACTCCGGGGACAGAGCTCTATCTAGTGCGCTTCCGCGCCGCAGGGAACGGGCTTGGCCGCTCATGGCCGGCGGTCAGGCGAGGAGGGCGCGGTTCGGGTCGAGGGCGGGGACGCGCGCGGCGAAGGTCGGCTTGCGGCGACCGTGCCGGTTGCGGCCGTCTTGGTCGACGGCCGGGCCGGTCACCAGCGACAGGATCAGCCAGAGCTGGCCCAGGATCGGCGGCATGACGAACAGCAGCATCCAGCCCGAAAGGTCGCGGTCGTGACAGCGGCGCACGGCGGCGGCGAGGCTGATCCAGGCGCCGTTGATGTAGACCACCGCGCCGGCCAGCATCCACCAGACCTGGGCGTCAGGCGTGACGCCGGTGCGGCTCTCGTCGCCGGCCCCGGTCAGGACGATCATCAGGAAGGTGAAGACGTAGCTGGCGATGAACACGCCGATCTGCGTCAGGGCGAAGGTCATCCGCCCGGCGCGGCCGCTGAAACGATAGAGGTTCGAAGCGTCCATGGCGCCACCCCCGCATAGTCGGGGATAGCAACGCGGCTCAGCCGCCTCGGGTTCACCATGGACCGGCGATCGGCGAAGGAAGCGCGCAACCTGTGGCCGAACGGCATCAGTGCGGATTCAGGCGACAGGCGAATTGAGACGCCGGGCGGCGGGCGCGATGGCGCCCCTGCTCAGTCGAACACGGTCGCCGGCGAGCCGCCGATGCCCTTGGGGGACGGGCCGTAGCGGTTGGGGCCCTGGGTGCCGTCGAGGAAGCCGAGGACGATGAGGATCCCGATCGCCGCGACGATCCAGATGGCGCCCCAGACGAAGAGCACGATCCCCTGCTGGGTGTTGTCGAGGGCCGACAGCCAGCCCCAGGCCTGCTCCGGCAGGTAGTCGGCTCCGTAGAGCACCGCATAGTAGGCGAAGATCGGCCAGGCCGAGTGGTTGCGGTCGTGGTAGCGCTGCACCGACAGCGAAAGGGTCGGCCACAGAAAGGCCAGCTGGATCGGCAGGCTGACCCAGACGGGGACCCTGTTCAGCAGGTCGTAGAACGGCGCCTCGGCAATCGCCGCGCCTGGGTTCAGGGCGCCGTGGACCGAGGCCGCCGCGAACATCGTCACCAGCTGGGCGATGCCGACGAGGATGCCCAGCAGCCACCAGTCCTGTCGCCGGACGCGGCCGCGAAAGCCGAACAGCTTGTCCCGAAGCGTCATGGACGATTCCCCCTCAACCGGGGGTAGCCTGCACCGATCAGCCGAACTCGACCAGCACTTCGTCGGCCGCGACGCTGTCGCCGCCCTTGGCCGAGACGGTCTTCACCACGGCCTCCTTCTCGGCGCGGATGATGTTCTGCATCTTCATCGCCTCGATGACGCAGACGATCTCGCCCTCGCGCACGGTCTGGCCGACCTCGACATTCATCGAGATGATCAGGCCCGGCATCGGCGAGATGATCATCTTGCTGGTGTCGGCGGGCTGCTTCTCGGGGATCTTGCCGTGCAGCTCGGCCGAGCGCGGCGACAGCACCAGCACCTTCTGCTTCGCGGCGCGGTGGCGGATCACGAAGCCCTCGGCGGCGGGCGCGACGTTGACCGTGAAGGCCCGGCCGTCGAGGCGCGCGCGGAACTGGGCCTTGCCGGGACGCCAATCGACGTCGGACAGGGTGAGGGTGCGTTCGCCAATCGTCAGCGAAAGCGTCCCCGCCGTTTCGGCGACCTGGACGGCGCGGCGGTCGTGGCCGACGAACACCACCCAGTCATGGCGGGTCGGGGAGCCGGCGCGGGCGGCCATCACGCGGTGCATGGCCAGGCCGGCCGCGGTCAGGACGTCGGTCTGGAAGGCGGTCGGCGCGGTGCCACTGAAGCCGTCCGGGAACTCGTCGGCGATGTAGCTGGTCGCCAATTGGCCCGACCGGAAACGCTCCTGGTCCATCACGGCGGCCAGGAAGGGGATGTTCTGGCCCAGCCCCTCGATGTGGAAGTCCTCCAGCGCCCGGGCCATGCCGTCGACGGCGGCCAGGCGCGTCGGGGCCCAGGTGCAGAGCTTGGAGATCATCGGATCGTAGTACATCGAGATCTCGTCGCCCTCGCGGACGCCGGCGTCGTTGCGGACGGTATAGCCCTCCTGCTCGCCCTCGGCCGGCGGGTCGTAGCGGACCAGGCGCCCGATCGACGGCAGGAACTTGCGGTAGGGGTCTTCGGCGTAGATGCGGCTCTCGATGGCCCAGCCGTTGATCTTCAGGTCGTCCTGCTTGAAGGCCATCGTCTCGCCGGCGGCGCTGCGCAGCATCTGCTCGACCAGGTCCAGGCCGGTGATCAGCTCGGTGACCGGGTGCTCGACCTGCAGGCGGGTGTTCATCTCCAGGAAGTAGAAGCTCTTGTCCTGGCCGGCGACGAACTCGACCGTGCCGGCGCTGTCGTAGCCGACGGCCTTGGCCAGGGCGACGGCCTGGGCGCCCATGGCGGCGCGGGTGGCTTCGTCGAGCAGCGGGCTCGGGGCCTCCTCGATGACCTTCTGGTTGCGGCGCTGGATCGAGCATTCGCGCTCGAACAGGTGCACGACGTTGCCGTGCTTGTCGCCCAGCACCTGGATCTCGATGTGCCGCGGGCTGGTGATGAACTTCTCGATGAAGATGCGGTCGTCGCCGAAGCTGGCCTTGGCCTCGGCGCGCACGGCCGGGAAGCCTTCCTCGACGTCCTGGCGGCTGTGGGCGACGCGGATGCCCTTGCCGCCGCCGCCGGCGGAGGCCTTGATCATCACCGGATAGCCGATCTCCTCGGAGATCCTCACGGCATGGGCGGTGTCGTCGATCTCGCCGATGTGGCCCGGCACGCAGCTGACGCCGGCCTTCTCGGCGAACTTCTTGGACTCGATCTTGTCGCCCATGGCGCTAATCGCGCCGGGGTTGGGACCGATGAAGACGATGCCCTCGTCGGCGCAGCGCTGCGCGAACGAGGCGTTCTCCGACAGGAAGCCGAAGCCCGGATGCACGGCCTGGGCGCCGGTCTGGTTGCAGGCGGCGATGATCTTGTCCTGGACCAGATAGGACTCGCTGGCCGGCGCGCCGCCGATGTAGACGGCCTCGTCGGCCATTTCGACGGCCAGGCTGTCGGCGTCCGCCTCGGAATAGACGACGACCGTCTTGATCCCCATCCGACGGCAGGTCTTGATGACCCGGACCGCGATCTCACCCCGGTTGGCGATCAGAATCTTCGAGAACATAGGCCTGCGGTCGTCCCTTGCGCACGATTGTTGCGTTGCGGGTTAGACCGCATGGGGACCCATTGCAACGTCCCGTCGGACGCGACGTAACGTCAGGTCGCTACGTCAACCCAGCTTCACGGCGGTGCCGGTCGCCGACACCATGAGCATGCTGCCGTTCTGGCCGATGGTCTCGTAGTCGAAGTCGACGCCGACGACGGCGTCGGCGCCCAGCCGCTGGGCGGCCTCGACCATCTCCCGCTCGGCGGTGGACCGCGCCTCGCGCAGCGTCTCCTCGTAGCTGCCGGCCCGGCCGCCGACGATGTCGCGGATGCCCGCGAACAGGTCCTTGAAGATGTGCGCGCCGATGATGGCCTCGCCGGCGACGACGCCCAGGGTCTGGACGGTGGGGCGTTCGGCGATGGACGGGGTGGTGGCGGTGAGCATGGGCGGTGTCTCCAGACGGTTGGGGACCACAGATAGCGACGGTTTGTGACCGGCGCCACGCTTCCGCTCAAGCCGCCGGGCGCCTAGATTGGCCGCATGACAAAGTCCGCCTCCGGTTTCGACCTCACCCCGCCCTCCGACGCCGAACGGGCGCGCCTGGAAGCCGATCTCACCCGCGAGGAGGCCGAGGTGCTGCTGCATCACGGCACCGAGGCGCCGTTCTGCGGCGGCCTGCTGGGCGAGAAGCGCCCGGGCGCCTACTGCTGCCGGCTGTGCGGCCTGCCGCTGTTCCGGTTCGAGACCAAGTTCGAGAGCGGCACCGGCTGGCCCAGCTTCTACGCGCCCATCGACGAGGCCCACGTCGGCGAGGTGCGCGACACCAGCTACGGCATGCTGCGCATCGAGACGGTCTGCGCCCGCTGCGGCAGCCACCAGGGCCACGTCTTCCCCGACGGCCCGCCGCCGACCCGGCTGCGCTACTGCATCAACTCGGTGAGCCTGAGCTTCGTCGCCGACGGCGAGCCGCTGCCCGACCCGCTGGGGCGCGGGGACAGGCTGTAGAATTCGGTGACAGTTTGCGAATTGCCTCCGCGACTCGGCTGGGCGCCGGCAATTCGCAAACTGTCACCGAACTCCACCGAACTCACAGTTGTCACGCCAGGTGAAAGACCAACAGCAGCGCCGGGATCGTCACCAGGCTGGCCGCCGTCGTGAAGGCCACCACCCCGGCCATCAGCGGGGCGTCGCCGCCCATCTGCCGCGCCAGCACGTAGGACGCCGCCGCGCCGGGCGCTGACCCAACCAGCAGGGCGATGCCCTGGGCCGTCGCGTCGCCGCCGGCCAGCCGGCACAGACCCCACATGAGCACCGGCAGCACCAACAGCTTCACGGCGCTGACCGCCAAGATGGTGATGTGGTTTCTGCGCATATAGCCGAAGTTCAGGCCCGCGCCGGCCACGACCAGGCCCATGGTCAGGGCCGCGCTCGACAGCAGATCGATGGTGCTCATCAGCACCGGCGCCTGCGGAACCTTCAGCCCATTGAACAGCGCCCCGACCGCGCAGCCCCACAGCACGGGATTGCGCGCCAGGCCAAGCAGGGCGGTTTTCAGCCCGCCGCCCTGGCCTTCGCCCCACTTGGCCATGACCAGCACGCAGATGACGTTGATGGCCGGGATCAGGGCGCCCATGATCATCGCGCCCAGGCTGGCCCCCTCGGCCCCGTAGACCACCGCCACCAGCGGCAGGAAGACGAAGGTGTTCCAGCGCAGGCAGCCCTGGAAGACACTGGTGTAGCTCGCGTCGCTCAGCCGGATCAGCGGCTTGGCCAGCAGCACCGCCGCCGCCACCAGGACGATCGCCCCGACCGAAGCGAAGGCCAGCGGTCCGGCGGACAGCGCCCCGAAGTCGGCCTTCCACACCGCCGGCATCAGGAATCCCGGATAGAAGACGAAGTAGGTGATCCGCTCGATCGGCGGCCAGTTGAGCTCGGGAATGAACCGCGAGGCCTTCAACGCCCAGCCGAGCGCGATCATCGCGAAGACGGGGAGGACTCCGAGCAGGATGGCGGTCATGGGCGCCCTGCGTGGTTCGACACGCGCTGCGCGCTGCTCACCATGACTCGAATTTTGTTTGTCATCCTGAGCAGCCCGCATAGCGGGCGTGTCGAAGGACGCAAGGCCTCATGACAGCCGCCCCCTCGTCGTGTTCACTCCCGCCAACGAGACAAGGGAGCGCCGTCATGACCGCCAACCGCCAGATCGTCCTCGCCGAACTGCCCGGAGGGTCAAAGCTCGCTCCGGAACACTTCCGCCTGACCGAGGCCGCCATGCCGACGCCGGGCGAGGGCGAGGCGCTGCTGAAGATCCGCTACGTCTCGCTCGACGCCGCCAACCGCGCCTGGATGCAGGGCGCGACCTACCGCTCGGCGATCAACGCCGGCGACGTCATGGCCGGCGGCGCCCTGGCCGAGGTGGTCGAGTCGAAGGACCCGTCCCTCAAGCCCGGCGACCTCGTCTTCGCCGACACTGGCTGGCAGGAATACGCCGTGCTGCCGGCGAGGAAGCTCGACAAGGTCGCCCGGGCCGAGCCGCTGACCCATCTGCTCAGCGTCTACGGGGTCGCCGGCCTGACTGCCTATTTCGGCCTGCTGGAGTGCGGCCAACCCAAGGCGGGCGAGACCGTCGTGGTCAGCGCGGCCGCCGGCTCGGTCGGCTCGATCGTCGGCCAGATCGCGAAGATCAAGGGTTGCCGCGTCATCGGCATCGCCGGCGGGGCGGCCAAGTGCGACCTGCTGGTCCGCGAGCTCGGGTTCGACGCCGCCGTCGACTACAAGGCCGGCAACCTGTTCAAGGCCCTGCGCGCCGCCGCCCCGAACGGCATCGACGTCTATTTCGACAACGTCGGCGGCGACATCTTCGAGGCGGCCCTGTTCAACATGAACACCTTCGGCCGCATCGCCTGTTGCGGCGCGGTCAGCGGCTACGACGGCGCCGCCCCGCCGGCCGGCCCGCGCGGCGTCCCCGGCCTGATCGTCACCAAGCGCCTGAACGTGCGCGGCTTCATCGTCAGCGACTTCTACGCCAAGCGCGACGCGGCCCTGGCCGAGCTGAAGGGTTGGGTCGAGAGCGGTGCGCTGAAGGTGCGCGAGGACGTGCTGGAAGGCCTGGAGAGCCTCCCCGGCGCGCTGATCGGCCTGCTGGCGGGGGAGAATGTGGGCAAGCGGATGGTGAAGGTGGCGTGATGGCCACCCCACATCCGTCATCCTCGCGCTCGTCGCGAGGACCCATGAACACTGAAAACAACAGGAGGGGCGCGGGACGTTCCGCTCCCTTGCTCGTTTTGCTCATCACGCATGGGTCCTCGCGACGAGCGCGAGGATGACGCTGAAACATAGCGTCAGCAGGTGAACGTCCAGATCGGCCCGGTCCAGTGGATGCCGTCGCCCTCGAGCTTCTCCAGCTCCCGAACGCCCGCCGCCGCGATCGCGCGGGGCCAGAAGCTCAGCGCCCGCTTGTTGCGCGCCACCACGGCCACCTCCCACCGCCCGGGGAACATCGCGAACACCTGGGCCGCCGCACTGGCCGCGACGTTGCCGTGGCGCTGCTGACGCATCAGGAAGAACTCGGCCATGTTGCGCTCGACGAAGCCGTCGTCGCGGTGGCTGACCTGGTTGACCAGCGCGAAGCCGACATTGGCCTCGCCCAGCTTGAACAGCAGCGGCCAATGGTTTTCCTCGGTCCAGTAGCTGTCGAGGTGAGGGTAGGGGCCGAACAGCCCGTCCGCGCCGACGTCGAACCCGGTGGAGCCCGGCGGCTCCATTTCCGAGAAGTCGTAGATGTAGAACTGCATCAGCCCGGCGATGACGGCGCGGTCGGCAGCGGTGCTGGCGGGAGTGACGGTGATCATGCGCGCTTCCTCTCCCTCTTGGGAGAGGGGGACCATGCGGAGCATGGTGGAGCGGGAAGCACGAACGGGGAAGGGTCTTGCTGGCGAAATCCAGGTCCGCGCATGATCACCCGACCGCCGTGCATCCCTCTCCACCGCCCTCCGGGCGGTCCCCCTCTCCCAAGAGGGAGAGGAGTTAGACGTTCCGCATCCGGTCGAGCGCGCCCTGCAGGATCCAGGTGGCGGCCAGTTTGTCGACGGCTTCGCCGCGGCGTTTCCGGGTGGTGTCGAACTCGTCGATCATCATCCGGTTCACCGCCGCCGAGGACAGCCGCTCGTCCCAGAAGGCGATGGGCAGGTCGCGCAGGCGCAGGAGGTTGCGCGCCAGCGCCCGGTTGCTCTGGGCCCGCGTCCCCTCGCTGCCGTCCATGTTCATCGGCAGGCCGATGACGATCCCTGCGGCTTCGCGGCTCGCCATCAGCTGAAACAGCCGCTCGGCGTCCTTGGTGAACTTGGTCTTCTCGATGGTCTCCATCGGGCTGGCGATCATCCGCGTGGCGTCGGAGACGGCGACCCCGATGGTCTTCTCGCCCGGGTCCAGGCCCACGATCGGCGCGTAGGCGGGCAGGGCGGCGGCGAGGTCGGTGATGTCGAGAACGGGCATTGCGCGCTCCAATAGCGCGAAACCGCCCGAACGGCTTGCATTTTGGCCCCGCGGGCGGCTAACCCCACCGTTCAAGACAAAGGAGGCCACGATGGCCATCGACGCCGCGACCGTCCGCAAGGTCGCCCGGCTCGCCCGCATCGCCGAACCCGAGGAGCGCATCGAGCCGCTCGTCCAGGAATTGAACGGCATCCTGCAGTGGATCGAGCAGCTGGCCGAGGTCGACACCGACGGCGTCGAGCCGCTGACCAGCGTGGTCCACGCCACCCTGCCGCTGCGCGACGACGTCGTCACCGACGGCGGCGACGCGGCCCGCGTCCTCTCCAACGCCCCGAAGAGCACCGACGGCTTCTACGTCGTGCCGAAGGTGGTCGAGTAGATGCGGTCCCTCCCTTCCTCCGTCACCCTCGGACTTGTTCCGAGGGCCCATGAACACTGTGAAACCCGGCTTGCTCACCACGCATGGGTCCTCGCGACGAGCGCGAGGATGACGGCGATTGGGGTAACGGTTGGGGGTATGATCTGATGTCCGAGCTCACCTCCCTCACGCTGAAGGCCGCGCTCGAAGGCCTGCGCAGCAAGGCTTTCTCCTCCGTCGAGATCACCCGGGCCCACATCGAGGCCGTCGAGGCCGCGCGCCCGCTGAACGCCTATGTGCTCGAGACGCCGGAGAAGGCGCTGGAGATGGCCGCCGCCTCCGACGCCCGTATCGCCTCGGGCGACGCCGGCGCTCTCGAGGGCGCGCCGCTCGGGATCAAGGACCTGTTCTGCACTAAGGGCGTTCGCTCGACGGCCTGCAGCAAGATCCTCGGCGAGTTCGTCCCGGAGTACGAGTCGACCGTCACCGCCAACCTGTTCGGCGACGGCGCGGTCATGCTGGGCAAGCTGAACCTCGACGAGTTCGCCATGGGCTCGTCGAACGAGACTTCGGCTTTCGGCAACGTCATCAACCCTTGGAAGTCGGCCGCGTCGGGCAACAAGGCCCTGACGCCGGGCGGCAGCTCGGGCGGCTCGGCCGCGGCTGTGGCCGCTGACCTGTGCCTGGGCGCCACGGCGACCGACACCGGCGGCTCGATCCGCCAGCCGGCCGCCTTCACCGGCACGGTCGGCATCAAGCCGACCTACGGCCGCTGCTCGCGCTGGGGCATCGTCGCCTTCGCCAGCTCGCTGGACCAGGCCGGCCCGATCGCCAAGACGGTCGAGGACGCCGCCATTCTGCTGACCTCGATGGCCGGCCATGACCCGAAGGACTCGACCAGCCTGAACGTCGAGACCCCCGACTGGACGCCCTACGTCGGCAAGTCCGTGAAGGGCCTGCGCATCGGCGTGCCCAAGGAATACCGCGTCGACGGCATGCCGGCCGAGATCGAGAAGCTCTGGCAGGACGGCATCGACTGGCTGAAGCACGCCGGCGCCGAGATCGTCGAGGTCTCGCTGCCGCATACGAAGTACGCTCTGCCGGCCTACTACATCGTGGCCCCGGCCGAGGCGTCCTCGAACCTCGCCCGCTACGACGGCATGCGCTACGGCTTCCGGGCCGAGGGCGACAACCTGACCGAGATTTACGAGAACACCCGCGCCCAGGGCTTCGGGAACGAGGTCAAGCGCCGCATCCTGATCGGCACCTATGTGCTCAGCGCCGGCTACTACGACGCCTACTACCTGAAGGCTCAGAAGGTCCGCCGCCGCATCGCAGACGACTTCGACCAGGCCTGGCAGACCTGCGACGCCCTGCTGACGCCGACGGCGCCCTCGGCCGCCTTCGCGCTCGGCGAGCGGATGGCCGACCCGATCGCCATGTATCTGAACGACGTCTTCACGGTGACGACCAACCTGGCCGGCCTGCCGTCGATCAGCGTCCCGGCGGGCGTCGACGCCGGCGGCCTGCCGCTCGGCCTGCAGGTCATCGGCAAGGCGCTGGACGAAGCCACGGTGTTCTCGGTCGCCGGCGCGATCGAGAAGTCGGCCGGGTTCCTGGGCAAGAAGGCGGAGCGTTGGTGGTAAGATGACTGAGACCTTCACCCTCAAGGGCCGCACCGGCGATTGGGAAATCGTCCTCGGGCTGGAAGTTCACGCCCAGGTGGCGTCCAACTCCAAGCTGTTCAGCGGCGCGGCCGTCGGCTTCGGCGCGGGGCCGAACGAGCAGGTGTCGCTGGTCGACGCCGCCATGCCGGGCATGCTGCCGGTGCTGAACCGCTTCTGCGTCGAGCAGGCCATCCGCGCCGGCCTCGGCCTGAAGGCGAAGATCAACCTGAAGAGCCGCTTCGACCGGAAGAACTACTTCTATCCGGACCTGCCGCAGGGCTACCAGATCAGCCAGTTCGAGTTCCCGATCGTCGGCGAGGGCGAGGTCACCGTCGACCGCATCGACGGCTCCAGCTTCACTGTGCGCATCGAGCGCCTGCACCTGGAACAGGACGCCGGCAAGTCGATCCACGACCTGTCGCCGACCGAGACCTATGTCGACCTCAACCGGTCGGGCACGGCGCTGATGGAGATCGTCAGCAAGCCGGACATGCGCTCGCCCGAGGACGCCGCCGCCTACGTCAAGAAGCTGCGCGCCATCCTGGTGACGCTCGGCGCCTGCGACGGCGACATGGAGAAGGGCAACCTGCGCGCCGACGTCAACGTCTCGGTCTGCCGGCCCGGCGACTACGAGAAGTTCCGCGAGACCGGCAGCTTCAGCCATCTGGGCACGCGCTGCGAGATCAAGAACGTCAACTCCTACCGCTTCATCCAGCAGGCCATCCACTACGAGGCCCGCCGCCAGATCGAGATCCTCGAGGACGGCGGCAAGATCGACCAGGAGACCCGCCTGTTCGATCCGGGCAAGGGCGAGACCCGCTCGATGCGGTCCAAGGAAGAGGCGCACGACTATCGCTACTTCCCCGATCCGGACCTGCTGCCGCTGGAGATCGACCCGGCCTGGGTGAAAGAGATCGAGGCCTCGCTGCCCGAGCTGCCGGACGCCAAGAAGGCGCGGCTGATGGCCGACTACGGCCTGTCGGCCTATGACGCCTCGGTGCTGATCTCGGACGCCGACGTGGCCGCCTTCTTCGAGGAGGCCGCCAAGGGCCGCGACGCCAAGCTGGTCGCCAACTGGACGTTGAACGACCTGATGGGCCGGCTCGGCAAGGATGGGTTGGAGATCACGGCCTCGCCGATCCCGGCGGCGGACATCGCCGGCCTGGTCGAGCTGATCGAGAAGGGGACCATCTCCTCGAAGATCGCCAAGACCGTGTTCGACCACATGTGGGCGGGCGAGGGGGCTCCGGCCGCCATCGTCGACAAGCACGGCCTGGTCCAGATCACCGACACCGGCGCCATCGAGGCGGCCGTCGACGCCCTGATCGCGGCCAACCCCGACAAGGCGGAAGCCGTGAAGGAGAAGCCGCAGGCCATCGGCTGGTTCGTCGGCCAGGTGATGAAGGAGACCGGCGGCAAGGCCAACCCGGCCGCCGTCAACGAGATCCTGAAGGCGAAGCTGGGGCTGTAGCGACCTCAATACGAAAACCGCCCCGGAGATCGCTCTCCGGGGCGGCGTTCGTTGCGGCGTCGCGCTCAACCTAGTGGTTGATGATGACGTCCAGGATCAGGCCGGTGGCGACGGCGGCCAGCAGGTAGTCGTTGCCGTCGCGGTACCAGTAGTAGCCGCGCGGCGGCGGGCGCAGGCCGTAGCGGCCGTAGTCGTAGACCACATAGGTCCGGCCCCGGTAGTAGGGCGGCAGATAGGCCCCGCGACGCCAGGCCGCGTAGCCCGGATGATAGCCCGGACGCCCGTAGTAGGCGGAGGGCGGCGGGCCGTAGTACCAGCGGTTGTTCCAGTAGTAGCCGTTGTGGCGGCCGCGATCCCAGCGGGTGCGGCTGTCGTAACGGCGGTCGCGGCGGTCATCGCGACGGTCCCAACGGTCGTCGCGACGGTCGTCACGGCGATCCCAGCGGTCGTCGCGTCGATCGTCGCGGCGGTCCCGCCGGTCCTCGCGACGATCCCATCGGTCGTCACGGCGGTCGTAGCGGCCGCGGTCCTGCGCGGACGCTTCGGTCGCCACGACGGCCATCGGGCCGGCCACCGAAGCCACGGCGGCGATGGTCATGATCAGACGCTTCATGGCGAAGGTCTCCTTGCCTGTATTCTGTCGTCCCGCGGCGTTGCCCCGCCGCTCGGGGTCCCTCGACTGTGGCCATGGTGAATCGGCCGGGCTGAACCCTGGCTGAACGGGGCGGTCAGGATTCGCGTTCCCGCCCTTGCGCGAAGCGGGGGCGCGCGCCCATCTTGCGTTCACAATCGCAACGATGGTCGGGAGCCACGGACGATGAGCGACGCAGCCGAGTACACGCCCCCCAAGGTCTGGACCTGGAACAAGGAAAGCGGCGGCCGCTTCGCCAACATCAACCGGCCGATCGCCGGGTCGACCCACGACAAGGATCTGCCGGTCGGCAAGCACCCGCTGCAGCTGTACTCGCTGGGCACCCCCAACGGGGTGAAGGTCACCGTGATGCTCGAGGAGTTGCTGGCCCTCGGCCATGCGGGCGCCGAGTACGACGCCTGGCTGGTCAAGATCAACGACGGCGACCAGTTCTCCAGCGGCTTCGTGGCGGCCAATCCCAACTCGAAGATCCCGGCCCTGGTCGACCGCAGCGGCGAAACGCCGATCCGCGTGTTCGAGTCCGGCGCCATCCTGATCCACCTGGCGGAGAAGTTCGGCGCCTTCCTGCCCACGCAGCCGGCCGCGCGCGCCGAGTGCCTCTCGTGGCTGTTCTGGCAGATGGGCAGCGCGCCCTTCCTGGGCGGCGGCTTCGGGCATTTCTATGCCTATGCGCCCAGCAAGATCCAGTACGCCATCGACCGCTATGCGATGGAGGTGAAGCGGCAGATGGACGTGCTGGATCGGCGCCTGGCTGAATCGCGCTATCTCGCCGGTGACGACTACACCATCGCCGACATGGCGGTGTGGCCCTGGTACGGCACGCTCGCCAAGGGCCAGCTCTACGAGGCGGGCGAGTTCCTGCAGGTACAGGACTATCGCCACGTCCTGCGCTGGACGGACGAGATCGCGCAGCGCCCAGCCGTGAAGCGCGGCCGCATGGTCAACCGCACCTGGGGCCAGCCTTCGAGCCAGCTTCACGAGCGGCACGAGGCCAGCGACTTCGAGACGCGCACGCAGGACAAGCAGGCACCGGGCGCTTGAGACCGCCCCGGCCGCACATCACGGAGACCTCATGACGATCACCCTGTACGAC
>ERZ761607.1323-NODE-1323-length-31863-cov-5.673573_pt1 | contig 31863 bp, 36 predicted proteins | sample MGYA00511164_ERZ761607 | MGnify/ENA primary metagenome ERZ761607 (study PRJEB28899, sample SAMN02445080) | bioreactor sludge metagenome | biome: EBPR sludge | place: Australia: Brisbane, Thorneside Wastewater Treatment Plant | collected 2011-06-22 ... | reverse complement strand
GTAGACCAGGAAGTCGGCGCCCGCGGGACCCAGGTCGCGAAGCTGCTCGTTGAGCGCGGCCAGGTTCTCCGCGGTCCGGTCCGCCTGGTAGGTGTTCAGGGCGTCGAGCGCATCCCCGAAGCCGTTGAACGCCAGCAGCGCGGTAGCGATCCCACCGCCGGCAGCACCGAGCCCGGCGAACGCGGCGGTCAGAGCCGGGATCGCAGCGGCACCCAGGGGCACCAGCGCCGGACCCAGGGTCAGGACAGCGTCGGTCGCCAACCGCATCCGGCCCGAGAAGCGGTCAATCTCCGGCCCACCGCGGCGCATGCTCAGGCTCAGGCGGTCGGTGCTCTTCGAGGTGTCGTCGAGCTCGCGGCTGACCCGCTTGCCATCGAGGTCGTTCAACTCCTTCTTGAACAGCGACGTGGCAGCAGTGGCCCGGGCCATGCCGCTCGTGAAGTTGTCGTCCAGGTTGAGCTGGACCGATTCGCGTCTGATGGCCATCTACTCGGCCCCCGTCTCGTCGTGGGCCGAGTTGGCTGCGTCGGTCATCTCGCCGACGATTCGAATCAAGCGCCGCGCCACCACCAGGAAGTCAGCGGCGGCACGGTGCTCAGGTGCACCTCGGGTCGCGCAGAGGATGGAGAGACTGCCGAAGGTCTCCAGCACCTCGTCGCGGACGTCGTCAGGCCACTCCGCGACGAGGTGCGCCAGCTCCACGGCGGTCTTGGTCATCGGGTGGTCCAGGGATGCCGGGTCGGGCCGCGGAGCTGCTAGGTGCGGCTCCGCGGCCCTCGTGGCCTCGCTCACCGGGTCAGACCTCAGAAGGTCGGGGCGACCAGGCCCGTGCCCGAGATCACCGAGGTGGCGGCCGGGCGGCGCTCGGCGGTGAACGCGATGTAGCCGTACACCTGGAGCCGCACGGTCAGCGTGCCGGAACCCACCTCGGGGAGAACCCGGGTGCGGACGCTGGACTCGTAGAGGTAGTTCTCGTCGGCCTTCATGACGAGAATCCGGTCCTCGTTGGTGCCCGAACCGAGGTTGGTCGGGATGTTCGGGTCGGTGTAGACCGGAACCCCGAACAGGTTCCCGACCAGGCCCTGGAACTGCATCCCTGAGCCGGTGGCGATCTGGTTCTGACCCGGACCCGACGGCACCACCAGGGGGCGGTTGGTCGTGTCCAGCGCGGTCAGGAACCACGCCCAGCGACGCGGGTGCATGACGATCGCGGTTGCCATCGTCCCCGAGCCGGTGGCGGCCTGGTTCACCGCGTCGGCCAACTTCGGGTACAGCTCGGCCACGGTCGGCGAGGTGTCGGTGTAGGTCACCGCGTTGATGCCGGTGGCACCGAGGATTCCCTTGACCTGACCCGAGCCGTTCGACCCGTTGATGACCTGGATGTCCAGGTTCTTCGTGTAGTCAGCCAGCAGGTCACGCATGATGACCTCGTCGAAGGACAGCGGCGACTGGTCTAGGAGCTGGACCGCCACGTCCTGCTGCCCGGCGATGGTCTTCACCCCGGCCGTCACTGCCGCGTCGGTCAGGTCGGTCTCGGAGACCGCCTGGTTGTCCGCGGTCTGGATGACAGCGGTGGTGCCGGTCGCGATCTTCGGGATGTTGATGGAGTCCGTGCCGCCGGGCAGTGCGCTGCGGTAGCACAGGTCCGCGGTGACTCGGCCACCGCGGATCAGGTCGGCGAACTGCTCGGTCAGCCATGCCGGGGGCACGAAGTACCCGCCGTTGCCGTCGGTGCGGAGCAGGTCACGGTACTCGGGCTCCTGGGCCACCTCCTGCGCGTGACGCAGGAGCCGCTCGGCGCTCTGGCCGTCGGCGTCCATCCGCAGCGAGTGCCGCATCAGGTCACGGACGTAGGAGACCTCGTGGTTGCCTTGCGCGTAGGTGCGGTGCTCGTGAACCGAGGCCCGGCCCAGCGACCGCTTGACGAGCTCGGCGGCCGGGGTCAACCGGCTGTGGGCCGTCAGCTCGTCGGAGAGTTCGGAGAGCCGCTCGTCGTACTCGCGGATCTCCTTGTCGAGGTCAGTGATCCGGCGAGTGAGTTCAAAGAACTCGGCGTCCTCGCGGTCGGTGAGTTCCTTTCGCTGCTCGGCATCGGCGATTGTGACGATCCGCTTCCGCTTGGCGGCGAAGTCACCGCGCATTCGTGCGGCGCGCTCTCGGCGGGCCGAGAGCCGAACGACTCGCTCGTCGGGCGGCTGGATGGTCTCGGAAACTGGTCCGCGGGGGGCCACTGGCGTCATTCCGCGGCTTTCGCGCATGGCCATGGGTCGCGCTTGTTTGAGCTCGGTCATGGGTCGTGCTCCTTGCAGTCATGGATGGACTGCTCGGGTGGCACGGCGTCACGACCTCGCGGGTGTGCAGCGGCGCGACCTAGGTCGGGTGCTGCGGCGGTGCGGGGTGGTGAGGTGTACCGGCGCGAGCCGATTACGGGTGGTGCGGGGTTGAGATGTGCGCTGTGACGCAAGCGATGGGCGTCGAGATGTGCGCTATCAGGGATGTCCCGGCGTGGGGGCTCACGAGGTTGTGGCGGCCGCAGTTGGCGGGTGCCTCGCCGTGGTGGCTTCTTTCCTGGTCGGGAGACCTGAGTTCAGGCTATCAGGACGAACTTCAATCTAGGTCGAAGTCTGTCGGTGGTGTCGGCGGTGGGTTGGAGAATCGACGCTCGGTCTCGGCGGCACCGAGCCGGAGCTGTTCGGCTCGGATGGTGGCGATGACCTCCATTGGGTCCCGGCCGGCAGCAGCCCAACCTGATGCCGCGAAGGACACGAGGTGACCTACCTGCCCGAACGTCGCGTTCGCGGCGAGGTACTTGGCGGCGGACCAGTCCTCGCGGAGGAACGCCTCGATGAGTGCCAGCGCAGCGAGGGAGGCGTCATGGTGGTTGGTGGTCTCAGCCATGGAGCACCACCAACCCGATGAGCTGGTCGAGCCGGTCATGGATCTCGGCGAGCAACTCGACGATCTCCTGGTCCCGGCTCTCGACGATCGGCGCGGTCATCCGGCTGCACCGTGCAGCGCCCGGAGCTTCGCAACCTTCCCGCTCGCGGGAGTCTCCGAGGAGGCGGCTTGCGCGCGCGTGAGGTCCTTGAGCGCCGAGAGGTACGCGGCTGACAGCCGCGTCGAGGGCTCCTCGCCGGCCGCGTCCATCTGACTCGAGAGCGTGCGACACAACTCCAGCAGAGGGCCGTGGGTGCTGTTCAGTCGGTGACCCGACGCGGTGATAGCAGCCTCGACCGCCTTACGGTGCGGGCCGCGGTTCCTGGGGGGCATCTGTGACCTTCCTTCGTGATGGACAGTCGGATGGGGTTGGTCGGGGTGTAATTGCGAAGAGGGGGAGTAGGACAGCCGCCCGCTGTCCGCCATGGGTCACAGCCGGAACTTCAGACCCACCCCTCCCCGTGGCTTGGCCTGTCGGTGGTGACCGCCGGTGACGGACCTAGGCGTGCTGGTCATCGCGTCGGCGGTTGCCAGTCCGGCGTCGACCTTCCGGCGTCGCCTCGGTTGGCGTCGTGTGGGCTTGCGGTTGCGGCGCGGCATCAGTCGGCCTCGTTGTCGTGGTCGCGGCCGGACTCGTCGCACGCCTGGCAGCACGCCCTACCACTGAGCCAGGCATGCGACCTGCAGGTCGCTGCGCTCGCTCCGCAGTGGTCGCAGAGTCGGCGGTCGGTACGTCGGGGTGGCGCTTCGGGGACTTCAATCACTTCGCTCTCCGGTCAGGGTCGGGGTTGTGTCGCGCGTGCGCGGGCAGGCACTCGCGGTTGATGGAGTCGATGACGGCGAGTGCGTCGTCGATGGCAGTGGCCGGAACCAGCAGCGAGGTGCCGCGTGCGTCGCGGAGGCGAACGGCAAGTAGTTCGAGCTGATGCGGGTAGCAGCTCGCGGTCTCGGTGCAGCCCGGGCAGTCGACGCGCTCCTCGCGCAGACGACGACGGTCAGCGAGGTTCACGACGGTCATGCGCTGTCCCTCGTGTCTCGCTCGGGGTCGAACTGCCGCCATGACGAGGACGGAGCCACTTCGCTCCTCCAGGCGTCTTTCGACTCGATCGGCGCGGGCTCAATGCCGCCTGGCTCGGGTGCGTGGTCGCCTTGGTCAGGCGTCCTATAGACAAGGGGTGCCGCTGCGTCCCCCCTTGTGATGGGGTCCTCAGATACGTAAGGGGGGACGATTTGGCCATACGTAACCCCGCACGTTTTGTCCCCCCTTACGGGAAACGCCTGCCACGTCGATGGACGCCCGAAAGTGCCCTCGTGGACCGGTCCCAGGTGGCCCTTCTCCTGGCACGCTCGACGCAACTTCTTGACGTTGCCGGCGCTCGTAGCGAGGGCGCGGCCGAGGTAGTCGAGGTGCAGCGCGAACTTGCCATCAGGCCCCATCGCCTTCGAGCCGTGACGGCGCTTCCCGGCGACGTACTCCGGCGCGATCGTCGCGATGACCACCATGAACAACTTCTCGCGGTACGTCAGGTCACCGCTGTTGAGAGCGCACTCGACGATGCGTTGACGGCGGTCGCGCACGGCACTCACGAGGCGACCCATTCGCGCCACTCGCGCTCGACGTCTGCCTCGATGGCCCGGTCCCGTCGGAAGCCTCGACCAGTCCAGGCGCGGCGGTGCTCGTCGCGGTTCCGAACGAACTCAGCGTCCTCGGCTCGCTTGGCAGCCTCCCTCGCCGCGAACTCGTGCTGAGCGCGGAGCTGCTCAAGCCGCTCCTCGAACTCGGTCAGGTACGCCTCGGCGGCGCGATAGACAGCCGACACCTTCGCGGGGTCACCGTCAGGCAGGGCCAGGAACTCCTCGGAGCCGTACAGCGGCGCATCCGGGGCACGGCGGATGAACGGACGGGCCTGCGCCTTGCGACGCTCGGTCCGGGTCACCAAAGAGCCTCGTCAGCAACGAGGAGATTGTCCTGATCGCGATCGACTAGGTCTTCTCGTCGTACGGACGGAGGACGCGTGTAGGTGACCAGCCAGCCTCCCCTTTCCAGCGCCACGGCGAAGTCGGCAGCCCTGGCCGGGGTCGTGACCCACGAGCGGGTCCGCGCATTCCGCAGCGGCATCCGACCGAACTCCCGCTTGTACAGCTCGACGGCCAGGAAGTCGCCGCGGAACTCGGTGCAGTGGGCGTTGATCGGGTCGAACGTGACTTCGCCTCTCACGCCGACCACCCCGAGCGGTACTCCTTCGACGCGATCAGCTCACGGCACTGGGTGGAGAACGACCACGTCGAGTCGAGTAATGCCTTGGGGTACACGTCGCCGATGACGGGGTTGGGCGCGTCCGGCGCGGCGGGCAGATCCAGGTCCCCGGCGTCGATCCGCAACCGGTCGTTGATCGCGTCCAGCTCGGTCCGCAGGGTCGCGAGCTTCTCGCCGGCCTCGGCTTGGAGACGCCCGAGCAATGCTGGGTCCATCGCGGTATCGAGCGCAACCTGAGCACGCTCCCGCCACTCCCGCTTGACCTCGATCATGCGGGCCTCAAGGCCGAGGTCGTAGAACTGCTCGATCTCCGCGATCGCGATCTGGGTCAGCAGCTCGGGGTTGAGCGCCGCTAGCGCGTCGATCTCGGTCTGAGCGACTCCCATCGCGGTCGACCATTTGTCGGCGCGACGCTCGGTCTCCTTCAACGGCGTCGAGGGCAACGCGTGCTCGCGGACCTGGTCGGGCATAAGCGCAACCCGTCGAACCTGGACCTCCAGCTCGGGGAACAAGGTCGCCCGGAACGCCTGCAGCTTGCGGCCCACCGAGATCGGCATCTGCCATCCGGCCGGGTCACAGTCGGAGAAGTAGAGGACAACCAGCGGCCGGCCGTCGCGGGCACCACGGCTGGCCATGGTGTGCAACATCGTGTCCGACGGCTCGCCGGTCGGCAGATACAGATCCGCGTCGTAGCGTCGAGCCAGCGGCGCCAGCACCGGCTCGAGCGAGGACTTCTCCCCGACCAGCGCGAGCGAGTACGCCTGGCGCGCCCTGCCCAGCAGGAGGACCTCCGGCGCCAGGTCCGCGACGTCGGGGATCTCCACGTTCATCCCGACGCTGATGTACGGCTTGAGCTCAAGCTCGTCGTCCGCGGGTCGCTCCCGGAGCAGGGGTGCCGCGTTGCGCTGATCGACGACCTGCTCCCAGGGGAGGTAGCCCAACCAGCGCGCGGCCTTCGCTGCATCGCCTGAGAGCCACAACCAGTCGGCGTCGGTGTTGGTGTACGCCGTGCCGTCGGGCTTCGGGCGTCCCAGCACCATGTAGTGCAATCCGCGGAGATGGATCGTGCGGTCGCCCAGTCCGAGGTCAGCGGCCGTGGAGGCGAGCCATTCGCCGTCACGGTGTCGGGCTGGGGTGTCGACCCGGAAGGGGTCGTTCTGTGCTGCCAGGACCGTCAGATCCTTCAGTCCGCACCCGTCGGTCTCGGCCGTCGCCTCCATCAAGGCGCGCAGTCCGTTGCTGGTGCTCATCAGGCCGCCACCGCCCAGCATCGCCAGCCCATCCCGAGCTGTATCGCCTCGGGCCGATGAAGGGGGCGATGGCAGCGCGTGCACCGCACGATGTCGGAGACCTCAAGTATGGTTGAGGTGTCTCCTTCGGTCCCCGCCACTGAGATGTGCGCCGCTCGGTCCCCCCAGGCCGGGCGGCCTTCTCGTTCCTGAGTCATCCCGTCGCCTCCCGGTCAACGTTCCGAGACGCTCGCTCTCCTGTGGGGTCGGCGTAGGTGATGACCTTCGCCAGCTCCGAGTTCGCGACCGCGGTACGCCGCGTCTGCTCATCCGCCTGAACGGCGTTGGCGAAGTAGTCGAAGAAGCTGAAGCCGACGACCTCGCGCGCGTACCTGCGGACGTGCTTGACGACTCGGTTGTGAGACATGTCGATGCCCCACCAAGTGAGCAGTTCGTTCGCCTCCCGAATGAGGGCTTCGGGATCGGCACTCGTGGTTCGCCGGTTGTCGGGGAGAGTGCCCGCGGCACTCACCCGGTCGCCACCTGGGCGGATGCGTCTGCGCGCTCCGCAAGGCGACGGACGTAGCGCTCGAGTTCCTTCTGGGTCACGTAGGTACGGCGACCGACCTTGACGACCTCGAGCTTCCCGCTCCGGACCTCCTCATAGAGGGAGGACCGCGACATTCCACCAAGCTGCTTCTGCGCTCCGGGAATGTCGTGCATCAGCTGGTCCGACATGCTGTGCACCTTCCGGCTGGTTGGCGTCCACCCGTGTCCAGGTGGACCTATTGACATGTCCCATTGGCCCACGCCACTATGAGCTGGTGCAAGGACCTGAACCCCCCACCTTTTGGCCCACGCTCACGGTGTGGCCTTCCGAGCCGCGTCGATTGCCACGTGTGACTGTGACCTCACTCCAGGAAGTCGACGGCGTGGTCGCGGTCGGTGGTGACAGTCACGAGCGGGAGCTGCCGGTCGACTTCTGTCTGCGCGAGGTGCTCGAAACGTCGCCAACCGAGGTTGTCACGCTCATGAATGAGTTCGGACTGCTGGCCCGCCCGCACAACCCTCTCGGCTCTCTCCCTGAGCGGGGTCTGCCCGACGGAGTTCGTCGATCGGCGAATCTCACTGTTGCGGTGTGCGAGCACCACCTGCGTGTCCTGAGGTCGCTGTCGAACGCGGTGATCGCGCGGGACCTCGGTGATCGGGAGCGCATGGCGACTTGCTTCTCGGACGAGGGGCTCTATCAGCCGGCGACCGAGTGGGACGCCCGAGCTTGGTGGCAACTCCACGTGAATGCCGCTCTCCGCGCGTTCCCGATGTACGTCGCGTTCGATGAGGACGAGAGGCTGCGCACCGCCCAGCCAACGCTGTACGAGGTCGCCGTTCTTCAGCTCGTGCAGCTCGCCTCGGGTGGGTTCCATGTGCAGCGATGCGGGAATGACCGCTGCCGACGTCCTTTCACGCGGCAGCGCACTCCGCGTCGTCAGTACGCCGGGGGCGAGCATCAATCGGGAGTTCGCTACTGCTCGCGGCAGTGCGCGAAGGCTCAGTCGGAACGCGACCGCCGGGCGCGGCGCAAGGAGGAGGGCAAGTGAGCACGTCCAAGCGACGCGGCAACCGCGAAGGTTCCAACCCGGTCCAGCGGAAGGATGGGCGCTGGCAGGTCCACGTCCGGTACCTCGACCCTCAGGGCCTCGCGAAGCGGATCACGGTCTACGGCAAGACCGCGGCGGATGCGCGCGAGAAGGCCGACGAGGTCCGGGATCGGCTCAAGCAGAACCTGCCGGCGAAGGATCGCAAGGAGACCGTGGCGACGTTCGCCGAGAACTGGGTGAAGACAACTCTGGCGGCGTCCGATCGGAAGGCGTCCACGCGGAGCCTGTACGCCTCGCTGACTCGGTCGCACATCATCGGCGCCACCATCGGGTCCGTCTCGCTGGACCGGCTCAAGCCGTCGCACGTCGACGCGTGGAAGGTCGAGCTGCGCGCCCGCGGGCTCGCGGAGTCCTCACTCCGGACGACGTACATCGTGCTGCGCCTGGTGCTCGACGCCGCAGTGCGGGACGAGGCGATCGCCCGCAACCCCGCCGCAGCAGTCGCGCGGCCGAAGGTGACCAAGGTCGAGGCCGCGTCGCTCAACCCGGCCCAGACCCTCGCCCTCCTCGACGCGGCCAAGGCCAGCCGGTACAAGCTCCTGTTCGAGCTGCTGGTCAACACCGGCATGCGCAGAGGCGAGGGCCTTGCGCTCCGCTGGTCGGACATCAGGACCGAGAAGGAGTTGATCCACGTCGCCGGCACGCTGGCACGAGTCGACGGCACGCTGGTCAGGACACCGCCGAAGACGGAGCGAGCTGACCGGTACCTGCCCCTCTCCCCCAAGTGCGAGCAGATCCTCAAGGCCGTCAAGGTGCGGCAGGCCGCGGACAGGCTCCGCGCCGGCTCGGCGTGGGTGACGACGGACTACGTCTTCACGACCGAGCTGGGCGAGCCGTGCGACCCGAGGAACGCACTCCGGGCGATCAAGGCGGCTGCGAAGAAGGCGGGCCTCTCGACGGACATCGGGTGCCACACCCTCCGGCACACCGCGGCGAGCATGATGCTCGAGCGCGGCGTACCTCTCACGGTCGTCTCACGGATCCTCGGCCACTACTCGGTGAGCATCACCGGCGACATCTACGGCCACGTCTCCCCCGACGTGTCAGCGGAGGCCATGGCGACGCTCGCCGGTGCGTTCGAAGCGTGAATGGTGGTCAAAAATGGTGGTCACCCGACGACCAACCGATCGGCTTGGGGAGCCTCACAAGCCTCTGACCTGCAGTGGAACCTTGTCGGGCTGACAGGATTTGAACCTGCGACCCCTTGACCCCCAGTCAAGTGCGCTACCAAACTGCGCCACAGCCCGATGGCCTCCGAGGAGACCGACGAGCAGGTTACCCGACCGGGGCGTCCCGCTCGGAATCGGGAGTCGGAGTCAGCGGACCTGCGCGGAGTTCGGCGAGACCTGGAGGCCCGAGGTGTCCACGGCGACGAAGGCCGATGCCGGGATGGTCTTGAGGTCCTCGATCAGCCCGTCGGGCCAGCGGCGGTTCTGCTCGCCCTGGAAGTACCACGCGGATCCGTTGTCGGCGAGGACCAGGCCGTAGGTCTTCATCGCGGCCACCACGTGCTGGGCGTACGGCGAGAGGCTGGACGCGTCGTACGACGCCGCCAGCCGGAACCGCGCGCCCATCGGCGGGTAGTCGGGGTTGCTGGTGGAGCCCGCATCGTGGCGGGCCGGCCACAGGTGCGCCTGCGACGTGGTCGGGACGGTGAACCGGATGGCGTGGTCGATCTGGTTCTTCTTGACCTCGTTCCAGCGCAGCAGCCCGGGCAGGATGGGGAGGCCGGCGGCGTCGGCGGAGGTCCAGCCGTCGGGGCGCAGCTTGTTCTTCTTCAGCGACCACACCGCCCCCGAGCCGGCGTGCCAGCGGCGGCCGTTGGTCGAGGTGGCGTAGAGCTCGTAGAGGCGGCAGGTGGACTTGTCCACGATGATCGCGTGCCGGTCTCCGTCGGAGCCGCGGCCGCCCTCGATCTTGGTGTCGCGGCCCACCGGATAGCGGACGTGGTCGCTCTCCGAGGAGTAGTCGAACGAGACGCGCTTCAACTTGTGTTTCTTGCCCACCACGGTGATCGGGATGCCGTAGTTGGGCCCGTCGCCGTACGACGGGCCGAAGTCGGGATGCAGGTCGACGTCGGTCGACATGTGCGAGAGCCAGGCGGCCGACCGTGCGTGCACGGGCAGGCCGGAGACGTCGGCGTGCCACCAGTTGTCGGCGGGGAACTCCGAGCACCGGGTCCCGGCGACCGGCCGCTCGAGCTCCGGGCGTACGGCGGACGCGGGCGAACCGAGCACAGTGCCGGCGAGGACCAGCGCCCCGGCGCCCGCCAGCAGGCGGGTCAGGGGTGCTCGTAGGGCACGATCGCGTTGGTGCCTGATTCGAAGCACTCGTGGACTCCGATCTCGGAGGGGATCTCGAACTTGATCAGTTTGCTGCACGGCGGCAGGTCCTGATGGCCGATCACCTCTTTCCACTGTCCGTGGCGGACGGCCCAGATCGCCGCGTGCCCACCGAAGGCGGTGCAGTTTCGGCGGGGTCGGGTGACCACGCTGCCGGTGGCGAATCCGTCGGTCCGCACGGCCTTGACGCGGATGATCGGCGAGGTCTTGCACGCGGGGGTGTGGCCCAAGGCTGCCCAGATGTCTCGCAGCTGCTGCTTCACGAACCTTCGGAAACTGGGCGGCGCGCCCCGTAGCCGATCGGCTCCCAGCGGGAGCACGGCCCTGCTCTCGGTGCCGTGATAGGTGAGGAGGGTGCCCGCCTGCCGGTCTACTTCGCGATGCGGAGCCGCCGTCGACGTCGCGACCAGCGCCCCGGACACCGCGAAGACCAGCGCGAGCGCCAAAAGCAATATCACCCGGACCCTGGTGGAGACCGCCATCCGGGGATGCTAGCGGTCAGCGCCGGCGCTTCTCGCGGACTCGCTGCTGCAGGACGATCGGCGTGCCCACGAATCCGAACTCCTCGCGCAGCCGGCGCTCGATGAACCGCTCGTACGACGCGTCGAGCTTGCCGCTGGTGAACAGCACGAACGTCGGTGGTGCGGTCGTGGCCTGGGTGCCGAACATGATCTTGGGCTGCTTGCCACCGCGCACCGGGTGGGGGTGCTCGGCCACCAGTCGGCCCAGGAAGGAGTTGAGGCCGCCGGTGGCCACCCGGGTCTCCCAACCCTCGAGGGCCTTGTCGAGCGCCGGGACCAGCCGGTCGACGTGCCAACCGGTGCGCGCGGTGATGTTGATCCGGGGCGCCCACTGCACCTGCACCAGCTCACGCTCGATCTCGCGATCGAGGTAGTAGCGGCGCTCCTCGTCGACCAGGTCCCACTTGTTGAAGGCGATCACTAGTGCGCGTCCGGCCTCCCGGACAGTCTGGATGATCCGCTGGTCCTGCTCGGAGATCGACTGTGAGGCGTCGAGCACGAGGACGGCCACCTCGGCCCGGTCGATGGCGGTCGTGGTGCGGAGGGAGGCGTAGTACTCGTGGCCGGACGCCTCCTTGACCCGCTTGCGGATCCCGGCCGTGTCGATGAACCGCCAGGTGCGATCGCCCAGTTCGACCAGTTCGTCGACCGGGTCGACCGTCGTACCGGCGGCATCGTCGACGACCACCCGCTCGGAGCCGGCGACCTTGTTGAGCAGCGAGGACTTGCCGACGTTGGGCTTGCCGACGATCGCGATCCGGCGCGGACCACCGACCTCCACTTCGCGTTCGGGCGGAGGCTCGGGGAGCGCCGCGAGTACGGCGTCGAGCATGTCGCCGGAGCCGCGTCCGTGGAGTGCGGAGACGGGGTAGGGCTCGCCGAGTCCGAGGTTCCACAGACCGTAGGCCTCGGCCTCGGTGCGCTGGTCGTCGACCTTGTTGGCGGCCAGCACGACCGGCTTGCCGGACTTGCGCAGGATGCGTACGACGGCCTCGTCGTCGTCGGTGATCCCGACGGTCGCGTCGACCACGAACAGCACCGCATCGGCCAGCGTGACCGCAACCTCGGCCTGGGCCGCGATCGAGGCGGCGAGGCCGCGCGCGTCGGGATCCCAACCACCGGTGTCGACGACGGTGAACGCGCGGCCGGCCCAGTTGGCGTCGTACGACACCCGGTCGCGGGTGACACCGGGCACGTCCTCCACGACCGCCTCGCGGCGGCCGATGATCCGGTTGACCAGCGTCGACTTGCCGACGTTGGGGCGCCCGACGACCGCCAGCACTGGCACCGGCCCGGTGGGCTCCTCATCGACCTCGGTCATCAGGTCATGTCTCCCAAGTAGCGGCGGATGCAGGCGTCGTCCGGGCGCGCGCTGGCAAGGCGCCGGAGCGAAGCTCCGCTTGTACGTCCAGCGAGTGACGGCAACGCCGCCAGCACGTGATCTGGGCGGCGACTGCGCCGCCGGGACTTGGGAGACATGGCCTAGCTCGCCTCCGCATCGGTGACGCCGGTGGCCGGGTCGGGGTCGGTCTCCTTGCCGGGCAGCGGACCCGGCAGGGTCCGGCCGGTCACGGCCTTGGCGTGGTCGAGGTGGGCGAGGAGGTGCTCGCGCAGCTCCAGCGACCGGTCGGCGACCTCGCGCTTGCGGCGCGGCCAGGGCCGCTTCGGCAGCTGGATCGGGTCACCGAAGACCATGTCGACGGTCACCCCTTTCGAGGGCAGCGAATGGCTCCCGGCTCCGGGGTCGCGGGTCCCAAACTGCACGACCGGGACGATCGGGGCACCCGTGACGAGCGCGAGGTAGGCCGCACCGGTGTGGAACCGGTCGAACTCCCCCGCCCCCCGGGAACCCTCCGGAAAGATCCCGACCACGCCGCCGTCGCGCAGCACCCGAAGGCAGCGCTTGACCGCCAGCGGGTCGGGGTTGAAGCGGTCGAGCGGGATCTGTCCAGCGCCGAGCAGGAAGCCATTCATGAAGCCCTTGAACATCTCCTGCTTGGTCAGCGCGTGCACCGGCCGGGGCGCGAAGATCGCCAGCAACGGCCCGTCGACCACGCCTACGTGGTTGCACGCGAGGATGACCGGGCCCCTGGCGGGGAGCTTGTGGCCATCGACGATGCGCACCTTGATCCGGCGTCGGATCAGGAACCGCGCGAGCGGCCGGAGCGGATGCAACAGATAGCGCGCGGGCCGTCGCTCGGCGCTGAGCGGCAGCTCGTCGTACGACGACTTCACGCGTCGCTCCCGACGACCTGCTGCCGGGCCACCAGCTCGACGACCCGGTCGATCACCTCGTCGAGGGAGTAGGCGGTGGTGTCGATGTGCACCGCACCTGGCGCCACGACCAGCGGCGAGACCGCGCGGCCGGAGTCGATCGCGTCTCGCGCGCGCAGCGACTGCTCGGTCGCCGCGACATCGGAGCCGCCCTCCTCGGCGGCCCGGCGGGTCGCGCGCGCCGACGCATCAGCAGACAGGTGGACCTTCACGAGCGCATCGGGCCAGACCGTGGAGCCGATATCGCGGCCCTCGACCACGATCCCGACGCCGGAAAGAGCCTCCTCGATGGCCGCGCGCTGCATAGCGACCAGCCGCGCGCGGACCTCGGGTACCGCGCTGACCGGCGAGACGGCGGCGTTCACCTCAGGCTGGCGGATCGCGACGGCAACGTCTTCGCCGTCGACGCTGATCGTGGGCCCCAGCGGGTCGAGCCCGCTCTCGATCCTGGGCTCCCCGCAGCGGTCGGCCACCGCGGCAGCGTCGTGGACGTCGACGCCGTGGCGCAGCATCCACCAGGTCATCGCGCGGTACATCGCGCCGGTGTCGAGGTAGCGCAGCCCGAGCCGGTCGGCGACCCCGCGCGACGTACTGGACTTGCCCGATCCGGAGGTGCCGTCGACCGCGACGACGATCCCCTGGGGCCTGCTGCTCACAACCGACCACCCTAGTGCCCCGCACGAACGGAGTCGTATCGCTGGCGTGCTCAGGGTGCGTGCAGGGCAAGGCGCCGGAGCGATGTTGCTGTAGGCCCATCTACGAGCGACGGCAACGCCGCCATGTGCGCGCCATGGGTGCGCGAGCGAAGCGAGCCCGTTCGTGCGGGGCACTATCGGTGGGTCACCCATCCCTTGGATTCCAGCGAGGCCAGGAGTTGTTCGCCCCGGCCCTCCTCCACGGTCAGCTCCAACAGGCCGACGGGTCGCCCTGGGTCGTGGTCCATGTGCACGTCCTCGATGTTGACCCCGCTGGCACCGGCGTCGGCGAAGACCCGGGCCAGCTCGCCGGGATGGTCGGGCAGCGCGACGAAGATCGACTCGGTGACCCGCGTCGGACCGCCGTGCTTGCCGGGGATGGCGCGCGTGCCGGCCACACCCTCGGCCAGCAGGCCCTCGAGCGCCGGCCGGTCGACCGCTTCGACAGCCTCGATCACGGCGTCGAGCCGGTCCCGCACCTCGGTGAGGAGGTCGAGCACCGCACCGGAGTTGGCGGTGACGATCTGGCCGTACAGCGCCGGGTCGCCGGCGGCGACCCGGGTGACGTCGCGGACGCCCTGACCGGAGAGTGCGAGGTGCTCCGTCGGCGCGTCGGCGAGCCGCCCTGCGGCGAGCGCGGCGAGCAGGTGCGGGACATGCGAGGTGCGGGCCACGGCGCGGTCGTGCTCGACCGGGCTGAGCTCGATGGGTACGGCGCCGCACACGGTGGCCAGCGCCGCGACCAGCGCGGCCGCGTCGGCGTCCGAGGCCTGGTGCGGCGTGACCGCCCACGGTCGGCCGTCGAACAGCACACCGCTCGCGGCCAGCGGGCCGGAACGCTCGCTGCCGGCCATCGGGTGGCTGCCGACGTACCGCGCCACACGCGGGTGGCCGCGGACGGCGGCCAGCGGGGCGGACTTCACGCTGCCGACATCGGTGACCACCGCGTCGGACGCCGAGAGCGCCCGGTCGATCACCTCGCCGAGGTGGTCGGGCGGCACCGCCACCACGACCAGTTGCGGCCGATCCTCGGGCTGCCGGGGCCGCCCCGCGCCGAGACCCACCGCCGTGCGAACGTGCTCGGGGTTGGCGTCGCTCAGCAGGACTCCGATCCCGGCACGACGCAGGGCCAGGCCGATCGAGGTGCCGAGGAGGCCGGTGCCGATCACCTCGACCGGGCCGCTCAGCCCCGCCTGTTGCTCAGCCATCTGACGCGTCGGGCTCGTCGGGCTCGTCGGGCGTGGCCCGTACCCGGGTCAGGTCGCGGCGCAGCGCCGCGGCCCCGTGCAGGTAGACGTGGGTGATGTCGGCGCGCGGCAGGTCGGTCTCGACGTGGGCCAACATCCGCACGACCCTCGGCATCGACGACGCGATCTCGAGCTCGCGCGCGCACAGCAACGGCACCTCGCCGAAGCCGAGCTGGCGCGCGGCGTACGCCGGGAACTCCGAGACGAGGTCGGAGGTCGCGGTGAAGATCACCGAGATGAAATCGTCGACCACCAGGCCATTGGCCTCCATCGCGTCGAGCACCATCTCCGCGACCCGCTCGAGCATGTGGTCGCGATCGTCCGCATCGAGCTGGGTCGCGCCCCGTACCGCCCTCACCGCCACGAGCGTCAAGGGTAATGACCTCGCGGCCGGCGCCCGTCCGCGGTCACCGATCGGACGCTCGTCGGACGCCCCCCGCCCAAGATCCCGACCATGACGATGACGACGACTCTCAGGAGGCGGGCCGCCCGTGGGGCGGCCCTGCTCGCGGCCGCGGCGCTGGCCGGCGCCGGGCTGGAGCTGGTGCTCCCGGCGCCAGCAGCCCATGCGACGGACTGGGTCCTGTTCGGCACCCTGCCCAGCGGCTCCACCGCGGTGGCGGTCAACTCCTCCGGGACCGTGGTGGGCACGCGGAGCGGGATGCCGTTCCGGTGGACCTCCGACGCAATGGTGCCCCTCGGAGGCAGTGGAGGTGCCGGCTGCATGTCGGTCACGGTGACGGGGATCAGCGACGTGGGCGTCGCCCTGGGCCACGAGGCCTGTGGCACCTATCCCAACCACCAGTGGCGACTCCTAGCGTGGGGGCCCTCTAGCACGGTGGCCAGTGCACCCTTAGCGGGCGACTACACCGTGGCGGCGGTCGCGCCGGACGGCAGCTTCGTCGGCACCGATGGGGTGGGGACCAACAACGGCTCCCCCGCCAGCGTCATGGACAACAAGGTGATCACGGGTCGCGCCGACCTCACCGCAGGTGGCACGGTCATCGTCGGAGCGACTCACGCGGGCAACGGGTCGGGCATCGACATCTCTCCCGACGGCACGATCCTGTGGGGCCAGGTCGTCTCGGCCGACTACTTCGTCCCGCTGAGCTACTTCCGTGATGGAGGTCCGGCCGGGCCGAAGTTCCAGCGCGCGACCGAAACCTACGAACAGGTCTTCGGCCTGCTCCCCGACGAGCGGGTGCTGGCCCGCCAAGCGGTCCGGTCGTCGACCAGCGGCGACCCCGCCACCGACTACTCCTCCCAGGAGCTGATCGCCTTCGACGGCAACTCCCCCACGACGGTCAACAGGGCCGGCGGCGGGCTGAGCGCAGTGATCAATCAACGCTTCGTGCCCGGCGGCAACGACAAACTGCTGTACGGCGTCGCCACCGGCAGCAGCGTGCCGCCCGGGCAGGACGTCATCGTCAGCTGGGCGTCCCCGTCGGCGCCTCCCCAGGCGCTGCCGATCTATCACAACACCAGCGAAAGTGTCCGGCCCGTGGCGGCATCGGACGACGGCGCCTGGTTGGTGCTCTCGAACGGCGAGGTCTGGCGCGACCTGGACAACCGGGTCGCAGCCGGAAAGACGCAGTGCGTGCAGCTCGGCGGCTCCAAGACCTGCGTCGTCCGCGCCCAGGCCTCGGCCCGGCTCAAGGCGCTGGCCAACCAGGAAGCGGCTCGCTACAACCAGCAGGCGGTCATCGCCGAGCGGGTCCTGGAGGAGCTCGCGGTCATCGATGGTGGCAAGAAGCACAACGGAAAGCTCGACCCGCAGGTCGAGGCCGCCATGGCCCAGGTGCTGGTCCGGCTCGAACATGCCCGCGAGGCGGCGGCGTACTGGGGCACGGTCGCCCAGGATCCGCCGGACCGGCACTGGCGTACGACGGCCTCGATGCCGAAGGTGGACGCCTCGAAGGTTCCGGGCCGGGGTGCCCAGCGGGCCTACCTAACCGCCCAACTGCGCGCCGTCGCCGCTATGTCGTGCGCCACCGATGCGATCAACCGCGGCGCGACCGCGTTGGACAAGAAGAAGCCGAAGATCGCGATCGCGCAGTACCGCGCCGGCGCGAAGTGCGCCCGGAAGGCCGCCTCCTACACCAAGCAGGCCGCGCACAAGGCCGGCAAGGCGGCCCGGATCTCGAGCAAGCTGAGCAAACGGCTGGACAAGGTGGAGCTGGAGCGGGCCAAGGGGTCCAAGATCCGGCACCGCATCGACCGGGCGGTCGACGTGCTCGCCGCGTCCATCTCGATGAGCAGGGCCGAGCGCAAGTCCCTCAAGGCCGCGCTGCGGCCCGGCTCGGACGTGCTTCCCGTGGTGCCCGATCTGGCCGCACTCCTGGACACGACTCGCACCGACGCGGCCCAACTGAAGCAGGCCGCCGTGATCATGAAGCAGGCGGTGACCAAGAAGAAGAAGGGCAAGTGACGCGGGGGTCCGGGCTCAAGACGGCTGATAGCTCCCGAAGGACCAGTGGTTGCCCTCGGGATCGGCCACCGAGCCACCGCGGCCGCCGTAGTCCTGGTCGACCATCTCGCGCTCAACGGTCGCACCCGCCTCGACCGCGCGGTTGAAGACGGCATCGGGGTCGTCGGTGACAAGGTACGCCGCGGAGCGGCCCACGTTGTCGACGGCCCCGTCGGGTCGCTGCGATCCGAACATGATCCCGCCGCCGCCGGGCCACAGCCACTCGGCATGGACGACGACAGTGGGGTCGGACTCGTCGCGATAGGTCGCGTGCTCGGTGAAGCCGACAGCCGTCAGCCACGCGATCATCTTCTCGGCGTTCGCGAACGACATGGTGTGCCAGAGCTTGGTGTCAGCAGCAGTCATGTGGTCAGCCTGTCGGATCGGCCGGCCCGTGGTCTTGGAGGAATGGGAACTCCTCGCGCAGCCAGGTGCTCGGGGGGCAGCCCGCCAGCTCCGACCACTCGCGCGCGAGGTGCGCCTGGTCGGCGTACCCGCACGCGATCGCCACCTCCGCCAACGGCCGATGGCCGAGCACTGCGCGGGAGGCCTCGAACCTGGCCACCCGCGCGTACTCCTTAGGTGCCAGCCCGGTCTCCTCCTTGACCAGGGTGCCGAGCCTTCGCCGACTGAACCCCACCTCACGGGCCACGGCGGCCACCCGCTCACCCCGGGTCAGGCCGGCGAGCGCCCGACCCACCTCGGCCCGCGGGCGCGCCTCGCCATGGCGGGCCAGTGCCCGGATCAGGGCACCGGCCACCAGCGTCGGTCCGTCCTCGAGCTCCGCGTCGTGCAGCCGCTCCGGGAGTGCGGCCAGTTCCGGCGCGACTGGGTCGACCTCGTCCAGCTCAAGCAGCGCACCGGCGAGCTCGGCCGCGGGTACGCCGAGCAGTGCCCGCGCTCCGGCTGTGGTGAGCCCCAGCTGGACACCGCGTTGGGTGCCGTCGTGGTGGATCTCCGCCGGTCCCGCGTGCAGCCCGGAGACGGTCGACCAGCGCTTGGCCCGGTCGCGCTCCCCCGCCCAGCTCACGTCGAGCGGCTCGCCCACCGGAAAGACCATAGTCAGTGTCGTCGTCGGCAGCCCTCGATGCACGCCAGGCGCCCCCAGGTCACTGTCGTAGGCCACCAGCGAGGTGACGTACGGCGCCAGGACGGTGGGCACGGCGGCCATGGGTCGACCTTACCGATATGTCGTTCGGGTAGTCCGTGACGTTTGGACCCTCTTGAACGTTCCAACACCACACAAACGTCACGGACTACCCCGACGAGCGACCTACAGCTGGGTGGTGTCGAGCAGCTCGCCGAGCTCGTCGTTGGTGAGGTCGCGGAGGGCGGCGGACTGGAGTTGACCAAGAGCGACCGGTCCGATGCGGGTGCGGGTCAGCTTGGTCACCGGGTGGCCGACGTGGTCGAGGAGCCGTCGGACAATGCGGTTGCGGCCCTCGTGGATCATCAGTTCGACGATGGTCTTCCCGCTGCCCCGCTGCACGATGCGCACCGCGGACACCGTGACCGGACCGTCCTCGAGCGTCACTCCCTCGCGCAGCTGGGCCAGCACCGCTTTGGAGACGTCGCCGGCGACCTCGGCGACGTAGGTCTTGTCCACTTCGTACGACGGGTGCGCGAGCCGCTGGGCGAAGTCGCCGTCGTTGGTGAGGATGATCAGGCCAGAGGTGTCGGTGTCGAGCCGGCCCACGTGGAAGAGCCGTTCGGGCCGGTCAGCGACGAGGTCGCTCAGGGTGCGCCGACCCTGCGGGTCGGACATCGTGGAGACCACACCGCGCGGCTTGTTGAGCGCGAGGTAGACGTGGGCCGAGGCCGGCGGCAGCCGGCGGCCCTCCACCCTGATCACCGCCGTCCGCGGATCGACCTTGGTGCCGAGCCGGGTGACCACCTCGCCGTCCACCTCGACCAGGCCGGCCAGCATCAGCTCCTCGCAGCGCCGTCGGGAGGCGACTCCGGACTGGGCGAGCAGCTTCTGGAGCCGGACCAGGTCATCGTCGTCGCCTGGATCGCTCACGTGGGCTCGGTGCCGCCGTCGGGCTCGGTGCTCGGCCCCACCTCGGGCGTCTCCGGGTGGGACTGCGGGTGGGACTCCGGGTGGGACTCAGCGGGGTGCGGCTGCGATCCGCTCGCGACGCGTTCGAGCTCGTCCTCCATGTCGGCGAGGTCGGGGAGGTACGGCGCCAGTTCGGGCAGCTCGTCGATCGACTCAACACCAATTCGCTCGAGGAAGTAGCTCGTCGTGCGGTAGAGGTGGGCGCCGGTCGATTCGTCCTGACCGGCCTCCTCGACCAGGCCGCGGTTCAACAGGGTCCGCATCACGCCGTCGACGTTGACCCCGCGGATGGCCGAGACCCGCGCCCGAGAGACGGGCTGCTTGTAGGCGACGACGGCCAGCGTCTCCAGCGCCGCCTGGGTGAGCCTGGCCTGCTGGCCCTCCAGCACGAAGCCCTCGACCACGGCGGCGTACTCCTCGCGGGTGTAGTAGCGCCACCCGCCCGCGACGTTGCGCAACTCGAAGCCGCGGCCCTGCTCGTCGTACTCCTCGGCCAGCAGTTGCAGCTCGGAGACGACCTCCTCGACCGGGTAGCCGACCGCCGTGGCCAGGGCGACCGCGTCGAGCGGCTGGTCGGCGACCATCAGCACCGCCTCGAGCGAGGGCCGCAGCGGCGCGAGGGGTACGTCGAGCAGGGTCTCCCGCACCTCGGGCTCGGTCACGGTGGTCATTCTTCCTCCGGAGTCTCGGGAGTCGCCAGGGCGTCGGCATCGGGCTCGGCCGTGGTCTCGGCTGTTGACTCGGGCGGCGCCCCGTCGAACTCGTCGGTCACCAGCGCGTCGGCGTCGACGTCGTCGTCACCGGTCCAGCGGATCGTCAGCTCGCCGAGCGGCGTGACCTGCTCGAAGCCCACCGCTCCCTCCCGGAACAGCTCCAGCAGCGACAGGAACCGCGCCACGGTGGTGAGGGTGTCCGGCGAGTCGCCGCACAACGCGCGGAAGGTCATCGCCCCCTGCCGGCGCAACCGCTCGACCACGATGGCGGCCTGCTCGCGGACGCTGACCCGAGCGGCATGGATGTGCGCCAAGGTGAGCTCGGGCACCGTCTTGGGCTCCAGCGCCTTGGCCGCGAGCGCGGCGAACTGGTCGAGCCCGATGCCGATCAGCACCTCGGGGAGCAGGTTGGCGAACCGGTCCTCGAGACCGACCGCGCGCGGATGCCGCTTGGACTCCCCTGCGAGCCGCTCCTCGAGCACGCTGGCGATCCCCTTGAACGCGCGGTACTGCAGTAGCCGGGCGAACAGCAGGTCACGCGCCTCGAGCAGCGCGAGGTCTTCCTCGTCCTCGACGTCGCCCTGCGGCAACAGCCGCGCCGCCTTGAGGTCGAGCAGGGTCGCGGCGACGAGCAGGAACGACGAGGTCTGCTCGAGGTCCCACTCCGGTCCGGCCGCTTTGACGTGCGCGATGAACTCGTCGGTGACCTTGGACAGGGCGACCTCGGTGATGTCGAGCTTGTGCTTGGAGATCAGGCTCAACAGCAGGTCGAAGGGGCCCTCGAAGTTGTCGAGCCGCACTTCGAAGCCGACTGTCTCCGCTGCCTCGCCCTCGCTCAACGGCGCCTCGACTTCGGTGACGGTCATTCCTCGGTGAGGCGGTTGACCAGCGCGCTCGCCTCGCCGTTCTGCTCGAGGTCGGCCAGCACGAGGTGGATCGCCTCGCGGACCAGCCGTCCGCGATCGACGGCGAGGCCGTGCTTGCTGCGCAGCGCGAGGCGAGCGTGCTCGATCTCGAGCAGTTCGTCGGCGGTGACGTAGACCGTCATCTTCTCGTCGTGCTTGACCCGACCGCTCGGCTTCTTGCGTGCCTCCGGCTGGTCCTCGGTGTCGTACTCCTGCGGCTGGTCGGGGACCACATGGACCGCGCCGCGCTTGGTCGGACCCTTCGGGTTGCCGTCCTCGTCGTCGGTCGGCCGGAAGAGGTCGTCGGCCGAGGGCAGGCTCACTCGGCGGGCCACCGGCTGATCACCTCCTTGGCGAGCTGACGGTAGGAGTCGGCGCCGGCCGAGGCGGAGGCGTAGGTCGTGATCGGCTCGCCGGCGACCGAGGAGTCGGCGAACTTCACGGTCCGGCGGATCACCGTGTGGAAGACCTTGTCGCCCCACGCCTGCACGAGGCGCTCCATTACCTCACGGCTGTGCAGGGTGCGGCCGTCGAACATGGTGCCGAGGACGCCCTCGATCTCGAGGATCGGGTTGAGCCGCTCGCGCACCTTGTCGATGGTGGTCTTGAGGAGGGCGACGCCGCGCAGCGCGAAGTATTCGCACTCCAGCGGCACGATCACCCCCTGCGAGGCGGTCAGCGCGTTGACGGTCAGCAGGCCGAGCGAGGGCTGGCAGTCGATGAGGATGACGTCGTACTCGCCGATGGCCGGGGCCAGCACTCGCATCAGTGTCTGCTCGCGACCGACCTCGTGCACCAACTGCACCTCGGCCGCGGACAGGTCGATGTTGGAGGGGAGCAGGTCCATGCCGGGTACGCCCGAAGGCACGACGACGTCGTGCAGCGTGACGTCCTTCTGCATCAGCAGGTTGTAGACGGTGAGCTCCATCTCGTGCGGGTTGAAGCCCAGGCCGACCGAGAGCGAGCCCTGCGGATCGAAGTCGACGAGCAGCACCTTGCGCCCGAACTCGGCCAGCGAGGCGCCGAGGTTGATCGTGGTCGTGGTCTTGCCGACGCCGCCCTTCTGGTTGCACATCGAGATCACCCGGGCGTGCCCGTGGGTGGCCAACGGCCGCGGCTCCGGGATGACCGGCATCGGCCGACCGGTCGGCCCGATCTCGCCGGTGGTCGGCGGTTCGGTGGGTCGTTCGGGCTCCGGCTCGCGCCGCTCGAACGGGAGCGGCTCGGTGATCGGGGCCGGCGTGGGCAGGGGGGAAGTCATCGTCTGGCTCGGTTCGCTGGGATCGGGCCCCGGCGGCGGAGAAGGCGGCGTCACGAAAGTGGGCGGCATCTCCGGCGCAGTCGATCCTCGTCCGAACCGTGCTCCGAACCGCGCGCCATCGCTCATGAAAAGAACCGTCCTCCGCCCAGGGCTGTGCTCTGCTGACACCCAGCAACCTAATTTGTCGACACAGCGACTTGTGGCCGACGCGCCCGGGACTCTAGGTCCACGTTGTGACGGGTTCAAGCCCGCACGGCGATACCCCCAAGCAGCAACGAAATCTGTGGACGAACGGTGTGCCCGCTCCCCCTGTCGTACACAGCGACAATGCCACCTGTGCACAGATCTGTGGAGAGGATCGCCGACCCGTCGTTACTCATCACGAGTAGCGACGGGTCACCGCGATTTCTACGCTGACCCGTCGTTACTCGTCGCGAGTAACGACGGGTCGGCGTCAGTCGAGCAGGTCCCGATACTCGGGATGCCGGTCGATCCAGCCCTTGATGAAGGGGCAACGGGGGATGACCCGGCGGCGGCCGTCCGCGCGTACGTCGTCGAGGGCGGCTCGGGCCAAGGCCGAACCGACTCCCTGGCCCTCGAAGGCGTCGTCGACCTCGGTGTGGGTGAAGACGATCAGGTCGTCGGCGGTGTCGTAGTACGCCGAGCCGGCCAGCTCGCCGTCCACCCTCGCCTCGTACCGCTGCTCGGCCTCGTTGTTGGTCACCTGCACATCGCTCACCCTTCGAGCCTACGGGTCCGCCGGGTCGGCGCTACTGCACGTCAGTAACGCCGACTCGGCGTCGTGGGGTCAGCCGTCGAGGCGCCGCAGGGCGGTGGCCAGGACAACCGCTTCACCGGCGGTGTCGGATGCATCGAGGAACACCCGCGCCTCGATCACCCAGTCGTGATCCCCCGCCGGGTCGTGGAGGGTCTGGCGTACGGACCACTCGCGGCCGGTTGCCTCGATCGAGAGCAGCGCCGGACCACGGGCATCCGCGTCGAGCCGGACCTCGTCGTGGTCGGCGTAGTAGCCCTCCAGTCCCGCGTCCCACTCGGCCCACGACATCGCCACCTCCAGCGGCGGGTCCACCAGCTCGGCGTTCGCCACCTCGAGCGCCGCCAGGGCGTCGACATCGTCGCGGGCGACCAGCTCGACCCGGCGCCACAGCGCGTTGCGCACCATGACCCGGAACGGCCGCTCCTGGGCGGAGATCGGCCGCGGCGGAGGCGGCGGGGCGTGCGCCGAGACGTCCGCGGGCACGTGCGCAGGATCGGCGAGCGCCTCCCACTCGTCGAGCAGCGAGGAGTCGGTCTGGCGGACGGTCTCCCCCAGCCACTCCACGAGCTCCTCGACCTCGGGCGGCCGGTGCCGCTCCGGGACGGTCTGACGCAACGTCCGGTAGGCGTCGGTGAGGTAGCGCAGCACCAACCCCTCCGAGCGCGCCAGCTGATAACGGGCGACGAGGTCGGTGAACCCCATCCCCTGCTCCCACATCTCCCGGACCACCGCCTTGGGCTCCAGCGCGTCGGGATCGAGCCACGGGTGGCTCTCGCGGTACAGCTCGTACGTCGCCAGCAGCAGTTCGGCGAGCGGCCGCGGCCAGGTGACCTCCTCGATCAGGACCATCCGCTCGTCGTACTCGACGCCGTCGGCCTTGAGCTGCGCGATCGCCTCGCCGCGCGCCTCGTGCTGCTGAGCCCACAGCACCTGGCGCGGTGGTTCGAGCACAGCCTCGATCACCGAGACCACGTCCATGGCGTACGTCGGCGCCTCGGGGTCGAGGACGTCGAGCGCGGCGAGCGCGAAGTGGGCCAGCTCCTGGTTGAGCGCGAAGTCGTCGGGGAGGTCGACGGTGAGCACGTAGCGGCGGCCGAACTCGTCCGGCGCGTCGAGCCGGGCCAGGATGCCCGAGCGCACCAGCGACCGCGCCAGCCGCAGCGCCCGACGCGCCAGCCGACGCTGCTCACGGGGATCGGAGTGGTTGTCGGTGAGCAGCCGGCGCAGCACCGGGAACGCGTCCTCCTCACGGGAGAGGACGTTGACCAACATCGCGTTGTCGACCTTCATCCGCGAGACCAGCGGCTCCGGTACGCCGGCCACCAGCTTGTCGAAGGTCTGCTCGGTCCAGACTACGGTGCCCTCGGGTGGCTTCTTGAGGTGCGCCTTCGAGCCCCGCTTGGCCGCCTTCGCTGCGCCGAGGGCGGCGTTCTTGGCGGCGGCCTTCGCCTTGGCCCGCTCGTTCTCGATCACGTGCTCGGGTGCCTGTACGACGACGTACCCGGCCGTGTCGAAGCCGGCTCGGCCGGCGCGACCGGCGATCTGCAGGAACTCCCGGGTGCGCAGGATCCGCTGACGGCGGCCGTCGAACTTGGCCAGTCCGGTGAACAGCACCGTCCGGATGGGCACGTTGATGCCCACGCCGAGCGTGTCGGTGCCGCAGATGACGGTGAGCAATCCGGCCTGGGCGAGCTGCTCGACCAGTCGCCGGTAGCGCGGGAGCATCCCCGCGTGGTGGACGCCGATGCCCTTCTTGAGCAGCTTCGACAGGGTCTTGCCGAAGCCAGCGGTGAAGCGGACACCGATCAGCCGCTCGGCGAGCGCGGGCCGCGGCGCGGGGAGGTACTTCGCCTGCAGCAGTGAGGTCGCGTGTTCGACGGCGTCCTTCTGGGTGAAGTGCACGACGTACGCCGGCGCCTGGTGCGTCGTGACCAGCTCCTCCAGCGTCTCGGCCAGCGGGGTGAGCGCCCAGCTGAAGGTGAGCGGCACCGGACGCTCGGCCTCGGTCACGGTGGCGGTCTCGCGGCCGGTACGCCGAGTCAGGTCGGCCGCGAGCTCGGTGACGTCGCCCAGGGTGGCCGACATCAGCACGAACTGCGCCTGGGTCAGCTCCAGCAGGGGCACCTGCCAGGCCCAGCCGCGGTCGGGCTCGGCGTAGTAGTGGAACTCGTCCATCACCACGAGCCCGACGTCGGCCGCCGGGCCCTCGCGCAGGGCGATGTTGGCCAGGATCTCGGCGGTGCAGCAGATCACCGGGGCGTCAGCGTTCACCGAGGCATCACCGGTGAGCATGCCGACGTCGTCGGTGCCGAAGACCGCGCACAGATCGAAGAACTTCTCGCTCACCAGCGCCTTGATGGGGGCGGTGTAGTAGGTGACCTGGTCCCGGGCGAGCGCCGCGGCGTGCGCCGCTACGGCGACCAGAGACTTGCCGGATCCGGTCGGCGTCGCGAGGACGACGTTCGAGCCGGAGAGCAGCTCCAGCACCGCCTCGTCCTGGTGCGGGTAGAGCTCGAGTCCCTGCTCGGTCGCCCAGTCGAGGACGGCGGCGTACACGTCGTCGGGACTGTCACCCGCGCGGACCGAGAGGAGCGGCATCAGTCACGGGCCCGAGGGTGCGCGGCGGCGAACACCTCGCGGAGGCTGTCCACCGTGACCAAGGTGTAGACCTGGGTGGTGGTGACAGACGCGTGGCCGAGCAGTTCCTGCACGACGCGTACGTCGGCGCCCCCGTCGAGCAGGTGGGTCGCGAACGAGTGGCGCAGGGTGTGAGGCGAGACGTCGCGGGTGAGGCCGGCTCGCTCGGCCGCCCTGGTGAGCACCGCCCACGCCGACTGCCGCGAGAGCCGGCCACCGCGGGCGTTGAGGAACAGCGCGGGGGTGCCCTGGCCGGTGGAGACCAGCTCGGGGCGCCCTCGGACGAGGTAGGCGTCGACCGCGGCGAGGGCGTAGGAGCCGACCGGCACGATCCGCTGCTTGCCACCCTTGCCGCGCAGCAGCACGGCCTGGTCGACGGTGTCGAGGTCGTCGACGTCCAGCCCGACCGCCTCCGAGATGCGGGCGCCGGTGCCGTAGAGCAGCTCCAGCAGGGCCCGGTCCCGCAGGGCGAGCGTGGTGCCCGGTGCGCCGGCCGCCTCGAGGATCGCCTCGACGTCGGCCAGCGGCAGCGCCTTGGGCAGCCGCTTGGCGGGTGCCGGAGGCTTCACACCGCTGGCCGGGTCGACGGTGGCCAGCCCGTCGGCCAGCGCGAACTTGTGGAACCCGCGCACAGCCACCACCGTGCGGGCTGCCGAGGTCGAGCTCAACGGCGGGTGCTCGGCGTCCCCCTCGCGCAGCGCCATCAGGAAGCCCGAGACCGTCGCCTCGGTCACCTCGTCGAGCCGACTCACGCCGGCCCGGTCGAGGTGTTCGAGGTAGCGCCGTAGGTCGCGTCGGTACGACGACAGCGTGTTGTCCGCCAGCCCACGCTCGACGCTGAGGTGGTCGAGGTAGGTGCGGACGGCCCGCACGAGCTCCGACATTGCCGGAGGTGCGGGTACGGCGCTGTCGGTGGTTACGCCAGCACCTCGTCCGGGTCGACCGCGGCGATGTCGAGCGCCTCGCCGACGGGCTTGTTGGTCAGCTGTCCGGCGTGGGTGTTGAGCCCGAGCGCGAGGCTGTGGTCCTCGCTCAGGGCTCGTCGCCAACCCTTGTTGGCCAGCGCGACGGCGTAGGGCAGCGTGGCGTTGGTCAGCGCGTAGGTCGAGGTGTTGGGGACCGCGCCGGGCATGTTGGCCACGCAGTAGAACGTCGAGTTGTGCACCGGGTAGGTCGGCTCGGCGTGGGTGGTGGCGTGGGAGTCCTCGAAGCAGCCGCCCTGGTCGATGGCGATGTCGACCAGCACCGAACCGGGCTTCATCCGCGAGACCAGCTCGTTGGAGACCAGCTTGGGTGCCGCGGCGCCGGGGATCAGCACCGCACCGATGACCATGTCGGCCTCCAGCACCTGCTGCTCCAAGGCCAGCTTGGACGAAGCGAGCCCGTGGACCTGGTTGTTGTAGCGCCAGAACGACATCCGCAACTTGTCCAGGTCGGTGTCCAGCAACGTGACGTCGGCGCCCATGCCGAGCGCGATGTTCGCGGCGTTCTGACCCGACACCCCGGCCCCGATGATCACGACCTTCGCGTTGGCTACGCCACCGACCCCGCCCATCAGCACCCCACGGCCGCCCTGGGCCTTCATCATGAAGTACGCCCCGACCTGCGGCGCCAGACAGCCCGCCACCTCCGACATCGGGTACAGCAGCGGCAGCCCGCCCGAGGGCAGCTGCACCGTCTCGTAGGCGATGCCGGTGACCTTGCGGTCGATCAGCTCCTGGGTCAGCGGCTTGTCGGCGGCCAGGTGCAGGTAGGTGAACAGCGTCAACCCCTCCCGCATCCGGGCGTACTCCTCGGCCACCGGCTCCTTGACCTTCAGCACCAGGTCGACACCACCTTCGGTGCCCCACGCCTCCTCGGCGGTGCCCACGATCTTGGCGCCCGCGGAGACGTACTCCGCGTCCTGGATCGAGGACCCCACACCGGCGTCCTTCTGGATCACCACCTCGTGGCCATGAGCGACCAGCTCATGGACACCGATGGGCGTGATGGCCACGCGGTACTCGTGGTTCTTGACTTCCTTGGGAACTCCGATCAGCACGGGTCAGACATTAGCCGTCTCTCGCCGCTCTGCCGACCAGCCCCCGGGCCTGTGCGGTCAGTACGGCGATCAGCACCGGCGCGTCCTCGACCCGCCCGTCGAGGCAGGCCGCGAGCAGGTCGGCGTACGGGACCCACAGGGTCTCCATGTCGGCCTCCTCGTGCACCAGTTCGAAGTCGCTTCGGTCGCCGTCCGTGAGTCCCCTGGCGAGGAAGTAGGAGATTCGTTCGTCGGTGATGCCCGGCGAGCTGTACGCCGCCGTCAACCCGGTCCAGTCGGCCGCCACGAGGCCCGCCTCCTCGAGCAGCTCCCGCTCGGCCGCGGCGCGCGGGTCCTCGCCCTCCTGGTCGAGGAGTCCGGCCGGTAGCTCCAGCATCCGTCGCCGAGCTGGGTGGCGGTACTGGCGCAGGCAGAGCACGCGCTCGTCGTCGTCCACGGCGAGCACGACGACGGCCCCCGGGTGCTCGAGCACGATCCGGGCGAACGGCGCCTCGTCCGGAGCCTCCGGACGCCGGACCAGGTCGGCGCGCAGGGCGAAGGGGAGCCCGGACCGGTAGAGGTCCTCGCTGCTCTCCACCGGCCAGTGCTCGGGGACGTCGGCTACCTGCTGTGTCACCCGGCGGACGCTACCGTTCGGTCATGACGGACTCGGGCGCGACGCCGACCAGTCTGACCGAGCACGAGGCTCGCGATCGGGCCGCGCTGCTCGACGTCGACCGCTACGACATCCGGATCGACCTGCGCGAACTCGCCGACGGCGAGCGTTGGCTCGCCACGTCGTCGATCGTCTTCTCCTGCCGGCGGCCCGGCGCCTCGACGTTCGTCGACATCGATGGCGAGGTCCTCTCCGCCACCCTCAACGACATCGAGCTCGACGTGTCGAAACACGCCGGCGGCCGGCTGCCGCTACCGCGGCTGGCCGCCGAGAACATGCTGACCGTCTCCTCGGTGCAGACCGACACCGGTTCGGGCAACGCGATCCTGCGCAGCGTCGACCCACAAGACAAGCTGGTCTACGTCTGGAGCACGTTCGAGCCGGACGGTGCGCACCGCGCGTGGGCCTGCTTCGACCAGCCCGACCTCAAGGCGGTGCACGGGTTCCAGGTCAGCGCACCCACGGAGTGGACGGTCCTCAGCAACAGCGCAGCCGAGGTGGTGCTCGACCGGGACGACGGCGGCCGGCTGTGGATCTTCGAGGACACACCGCGACTCTCGTCGTACGTCGTCGTGGTCAACGCCGGCCCGTTCCACGCGATGCGGGACTTCCGTGGTGGCTTCAGCCTGGGGCTCTACTGCCGGCAATCGCTGCGGCCGTTCCTGGAACGTGATGCCGCGGAGCTGTTCGAGCTCACCGAGCAGGGGCTGACCTTCTTCGGCGAGCGGTTCGCTCGGCCGTTCGGGCAGGAGCGCTACGACCAGGTCTTCGTGCCCGACTTCGGCGGCGCGATGGAGAACTGGGGCTGCATCACCTGGGCCGACTCCTTCCTGCACCGCGTCCCCCCGACCTACGCCCAGCGCGGCTTCCGCGCGCTGGTGCTCCTGCACGAGATGGCGCACCAGTGGTTCGGCGACCTGGTGACCATGCGCTGGTGGGACGACCTCTGGCTCAACGAGGCGTTCGCCTCCTTCGCCTCGGCGTGGGCCTCGGTGTCGGCGACGGAGTTCACCGACGCCTGGGCCGCGTTCCTGGCCCAGGAGCAGCTGCCGGCCTACGAACAGGACGCCGGGCCGGCCAGCCATCCGATCCGGTCGGCCGTGCCGGACGTCGACCACGCCTTCGCCAGCTTCGACGCCATCACCTACTTCAAGGGCCAGGCCGTCCTGCACCAGCTGATGGCCCTGCTCGGTGAGGACACGTTCGCCCAGGGTCTCCAGCGGTACTTCGACGCCCATGCCTGGGGCAACGCGACCCTCGACGACCTCATCGACGCCCTCGGCACCGCTGCGGGGCGCGACCTCTCGTCGTGGACCGCGTCCTGGCTGGACCGAGCAGGGACCGACACGATGAGCCTGGTCGGGACCACGCTCCTCACGTCCAGCCCCGACGGCGGTGAACCGCGCCGGCACGCGCTGCGGATCGGCTCCTACGCGCGTACACCGGACGGCCTGGCGCCGGTCGAGGTCCGTGCCCTCGAGACCGCGGGCACCACGACGTTCCTGCTCGACCTGCCGGTCGCCGACCTCCACCTCATCAACGACGGCGACCTGACCTTCGCGTCGGTCCGGGCCGACGAGCGGTCACTTTCGGTGCTGCTCGCGGAGGCCGCGCAGCTCCCCGACCCGGTGAACCGGGCGCTCGCCGTCAGCACCTGCTGGGACATGCTGTTCAAGGGCGAGCTGTCCACCGGAGACTTCCTCGACTGCGTGCTGGCGGTGCTGGCCACCGAGTCGAGCCCGGGTGTCGTCCAACCGCTGTTCACCCTGGCGCTGCGCGCAGCGGAGCAGTGGAGCCCCGCTGTGCTCGTGCCCCGTCGGCTGACCCGGCTCGCCGAGGGGGGCGCCGCCCGCGCCGACCAGCCGGAGCATCGGCTTCCGGCCCTGCAGACGCTGGCCGCTGCGGCGACCGCACCCGAGCACTTCGAGTTGCTCGACGCGGCCGCCACCGACGACGTGGACCTGGCCTGGCGGGTCGAGGTCCGGCGGGCCTCACTCGGCCGGTACGACGAGGCCGCCGTCGCAGCGCTGCTGGCGCGCGACCCCGACCCCGACGCCCGGGTGCGCGCGTGGGGCGTCTCGGCCGCCCGGCCGCTGGAGGAGGCCAAGGCCGAGGCCTGGGACCGGGTGTGGCGCGAGCGCGCCGTACCGGCTGGCCAGCCGCTGGTCGACTTCGCCCAGTGCTTCTGGCGACCGGTCCAGCACGAACTGGTGCTGCCGTGGGCGCACCGCTACCTCGACGAGGTGGCCGAGGTCTCCGGGGGCGGGCTGCTCGCCCTGAGCGGCCTGGTCAGACATATGCGTCCGACGACCGCGGACCAGGAGTGGTTGGGCCGTGCGCAGGACCTGACCGAGGGCGACGCGCTGGCCCCGGCGATCCGCACAGTGGTCCGGATCGTCGCCGACCAGCTGACCCGGATGCTGGACGCGCGCGCGTGACGCGCTGCCTGTTCGTCACCCATCCCGAGGTCGTCGTGGAGCCCCTGGTGCCCGTGACCCAGTGGTGGCTGTCCGACACGGGTCAGTCGCGTGCGCAGGCCTTCGCCCGATCGCTCGTCGGCCAGGGCTTCGACGCCGTCGTCTCCAGCACGGAGCGCAAGGCCGTCGACACCGCCGAGATCCTCGGGACCGTCCTCGAGCTGCCGGTCGTCATGGACGAGGGGCTGGGCGAGAACGACCGGTCAGCAACAGGGTTCCTGCCTCCAGCGGAGTTCGAGCGGACGGCGGATCGCTTCTTCGCCCATCCCGGGGAGTCGGTCCGCGGCTGGGAGACCGCGGCGGCGGCCCAGGAGCGCATCGTCGCCGCCGTACGGCGTCACCTCGCCGATCGTCCGGCGGCCGACCTCGTGTTCGTCGCCCACGGCGCCGTCGGCACACTGCTGCTCTGCGACCTGATGGCGCTGCCGATCAGCCGCGACCTCGACCAGCCCCGCCAGGGCTGCCGGTTCGCCTTCGACCCAACGACGTGGACCGCGGACGGGCCGTGGCAACCGCTGCCCCATGACCCCGAGGAGATGCTTTAGTCGTCGACCTCGACGGGCTCGCGGCGGAGGCCGGTCTCGTCGATCGGGAAGCGGAGCTCCTTCTGACGCTCGATCGCCGCACCGACCAGCCCCTTGAACAGCGGGTGCGGGCGGGTGGGGCGGGACCGCAGCTCGGGGTGGGCCTGCGTCGAGATGTAGTAGGGG
>ERZ761607.1321-NODE-1321-length-31920-cov-6.291480_pt1 | contig 31920 bp, 35 predicted proteins | sample MGYA00511164_ERZ761607 | MGnify/ENA primary metagenome ERZ761607 (study PRJEB28899, sample SAMN02445080) | bioreactor sludge metagenome | biome: EBPR sludge | place: Australia: Brisbane, Thorneside Wastewater Treatment Plant | collected 2011-06-22 ... | reverse complement strand
GTCGCCGTCCGGCTTGCGCGTGAACTTGTAGGCGCCGTGGCTGGTGCCCATGGCGATCGCAAGCGCGTCGACCTGGGTCTCGCGCACAAACTCGACGGCCTGGTCCGGGTCGGTCAGCAGCGAGGAGTGGTCCAGCTTGCCCTCGAAGCCGTGGCCGTCCTCGGCCTCGCCCATGCCGGTCTCGAGCGAGCCCAGCACGCCCAGCTCGCCCTCGACCGAGACGCCGCAGCTGTGGGCCATCTGGACAACGCGGCGGGTGACGTCGACGTTGTAGTCGTAGGAGGCCGGGGTCTTGGCGTCCTCCATCAGCGAGCCGTCCATCATCACCGAGGTGAAGCCGTACTGGATGGCGGTGGCGCAGGTGGCCGGACCGTTGCCGTGGTCCTGGTGCATGCAGACCGGGATGTTGGGATAGAGCTCGACCAGCGCGTCGATCAGCCGGGCCAGCACCACGTCGTTGGCGTAGCTGCGGGCGCCGCGCGACGCCTGGATGATGACCGGCGCATCGACGGCCTCGGCCGCCTCCATGATCGCCAGGCCCTGCTCCATGTTGTTGATGTTGAAGGCGGGCAGGCCGTAGTCGTGCTCGGCGGCGTGATCGAGAAGCTGGCGAAGGGTGATACGGGCCACTGTCGGACTCTCTTGCGCTGAAATTGTTCTGGGTTTTGCGGGGGTCTTAGCACCGCATCACGGAAACGTCAGCAGCGGAGACACCCTCAGGAGCGGTGGCGGTTCACGACCACGCCGATCAGCAGGATGAAGCCAAGCACCATGGCGAAGATCACGGCCTGGACGACTTCGGTGTTCATTCTTCGCCTCCTTCCACGGTCAGGAACAGCCATGCCGCGGACCTGACCGCGAGAACCGTACTCGCAAAATAGAACCAGAACCAGAAATCCAGGCTGCCGAGGGGCGGGTCGATCAGCTTCGCAATGCTGTAGCCGGCCGCTGCAACTGCGGCCAGGCCAGTTGCGATTCGAAGCTGGTTGCGACCGCGCTTCGTCGAACGTCCGGCCTCGCGGAACAGCAGCACCGCAAGAAGCCCGGACCAGACGCAAGCGAATAGTCGCCGAAAGAACATGCGGCGACCATACAACTGATAATTGTATTGTCGCAAGTCGCGACCTATGCCTCCAGCGCCTTCACGCCGGGCAGTTCCTTGCCTTCCATCCATTCCAGGAAGGCGCCGCCGGCGGTCGAGACGAAGGTCATCTGGTCGGCCACGCCGGCGTGGTTCAGGGCCGCCACGGTGTCGCCGCCGCCGGCCACGGCGACCAGCTTGCCGGCCTGCGCCAGATCGCCGGCCTTCTTCGCGGCGGCCACGGTGGCGGCGTCGAAGGGCGGCACCTCGAACACGCCCAGCGGGCCGTTCCAGATGAAGGTCTTGCTGTCGTCCATGGCGGCCAGCAGCCGCTCGACGGTCTTCGGACCGGCGTCGAGGATCAGGTCGCCGTCCTTGACCTCGTCCAGGCCGAGCACGCGCGTCGCGGTGTTCGGCTTCACCTCGGCGGCGACGACGACGTCGACCGGCAGCAGCAGTTCGCAGCCCGCCGCCTCCGCTTTCTTCATGATCTCCCGCGCGGTGTCGCCCAGGTCGTGCTCGCACAGCGAGGAGCCGACCGGATGGCCCTGGGCGGCGAGGAAGGTGTTGGCCATGCCGCCGCCGATGGCCAGGCGATCCAGCTTGGCGACCAGGTTGTTGAGCAGGTCGAGCTTGGTCGAGACCTTGGCGCCGCCGACGATGCCCAGCACGGGCTTCTTGGGGCTGCCCAGCGCCGCGTCGAGCATCTCCAGCTCCAGCTGCATCTGCAGGCCCGGATAGGCCGGCAGCAGGCGGGCCAGCCCCTCGGTCGAGGCGTGGGCGCGGTGCGCGGCGCTGAAGGCGTCGTTGACGTACAGGTCGCCCAGCGCAGCCAGGTCGGCTGCAAAGGCTGGGTCGTTCTTCTCTTCGCCGGCGTGGTAGCGGATGTTCTCGAGCAGCGCGACGCCGCCGTTCTCCAGCCCGTTCACGACGGCCGCCGCCTCCTCGCCCACGCAGTCGTCGGCGAAGGCCACCGGCTGCTCCAGCAGGTCCGACAGCGGGCCGACGACGGGCTTCAGGCTCATCTCCGGAACCCGCTTGCCCTTGGGCCGGTCGAAGTGGGCCAGCAGCACGACCTTGGCGCCCTTCTCCGACAGGAACCGGATCGTGGGCAGCACCGCCCGCAGGCGGGTGTCGTCGGTCACCCGGCCATCGGCCATCGGCACGTTGAGGTCCACGCGGACCAGCGCGCGCTTGCCGGCGAGATCAGCGGTTTCAAGGGAGCGGAAGGGCATGGTCAATCCTTTCACCCGCTCATCCCGGCGAATGCCGGGACCCAGTCAGGGTCTCAGAACTCAGGACAGATACCTGAACGCTCAGGCTGGATCTGGGTCCCGGCATTCGCCGGGATGAGCGGAGTGTGTGGGGCGCTACAGGAACTTCGCCATCACGAGCGCGGTGTCGCTCATGCGGGTCGCGAAGCCCCACTCGTTGTCGTACCAGGTCAGCACGCGGGCCAGCTTGCCGTCGACGACCTGGGTCTGCGGCAGGGCGGCGGTCGAGGACGCAGCGACGTGGTTCAGGTCGATGGAGACCACCGGGTCGTTGGTCACGGCCAGAACGCCCGACATCGGGCCCTCGGCGGCTGCGACCAGCGCCTTGTTGATCTCTTCCACGGTGACTTCACGACCGGCGACGACCTTCAGGTCGACGACCGAGACGTTCGGGGTCGGGACGCGGATCGAGGAGCCGTCCAGCTTGCCCTTCAGTTCCGGCAGGACCAGGCCCAGGGCCTTGGCGGCGCCGGTCGAGGTCGGGATCATCGACAGCGCGGCGGCGCGGCCGCGGTAGAGATCCTTGTGCATGGTGTCGAGGGTCGGCTGGTCGCCGGTGTAGGCGTGGATCGTGGTCATGTAGCCGCGCTCGATGCCGAACAGGTCGTTCAGCACCTTGGCCACCGGGGCCAGGGCGTTGGTGGTGCACGAGCCGTTGGAGACGACGATATCGTCGGCGGTCAGGGTCTCGTGGTTGACCTTGTAGACGATGGTCTTGTCAGCGTTGTCGGCCGGGGCCGAGACCAGCACGCGCCTGGCGCCGGCGGTCAGGTGGGCCGAAGCCTTGTCCTTGGCCGTGAAGATGCCGGTGCACTCGAAGGCGATGTCGACGCCCAGCGCCTTGTGCGGCAGGTTGGCCGGGTCGCGCTCGGCGGTGACCTTGATTTTGCCGAAGCCGACGTCGATCCAGTCCTCGCCCGAGGTCACCGTGCCCGGGAACCGGCCGTGCACGCTGTCGTAGCGCAGCAGGTGGGCGTTGGTCTCGACCGGGCCGAGATCGTTGATGGCGACGACCTCGATGTCCTTGCGGCCATGTTCGGCGATCGAGCGGAGGACGAGACGGCCGATACGGCCGAAGCCGTTGATGGCGACGCGAAGGGTCATGCTGAGGAGGCTCCCGACGACATTTTCTGAATGGCGCGGGGTTTCCGGGACATAGCCCTCGAAGTCAACCCCGCCGCCACGGAAGCGGGGTCACATCGGGTGAAGGTTTGTGACGGCTTCCTGGATCAGGCCGGCGCCGTGCGTCCTTCGACACGCCCGCTGCGCGGGCTGCTCAGGATGACGTACTATGTAGGCAACCCGCTCACGTCATGCTGAGCAGCGCCGCAGGCGCGTGTCGAAGCACGCAGGGCCCGTCAGCCCTTCACCACCCGCACCCGCGACGCCGCCTCGCGGGCGTTCGTCCGTGCGGCGTCCACGTCCGCGTGCCGCGCCAGGGCGACGCCCATGCGGCGGCGCGCGAAGGCCTCGGGCTTGCCGAACAGGCGGATGTCGCTGCCGGGGACGGACAGCGCCTCGGCGACGCCTTCGTAGGCGACGCCCCTGGCCTCCATGCCGCCGTAGATCACCGCGCTGGCGCCCGGCTCGCGCAGGCCAACGTCGACCGGCAGGCCGAGGATGGCGCGGGCGTGCAGCGCGAACTCGCTCTGCACCTGGGTGGCCAGGGTCACCAGGCCGGTGTCGTGCGGGCGGGGGCTGACTTCGGAGAACCAGACCTGGTCGCCCTTCACGAACAGCTCGACGCCGAACAGGCCCCGGCCGCCCAGCGCGGTGGTGACCTTGCGGGCGATGTCCTGGGCCGAGGCCAGGGCGGCGGCGGTCATCGCCTGCGGTTGCCAGCTTTCGACATAGTCGCCCTTCACCTGCCGATGGCCGACCGGGGCGCAGAAGGAGGTCTCGACCTCGCCGGACGGGCCCACCGCGCGGACGGTCAGCAGGGTGATCTCAAAGTCGAAGTCGATGCGGCCCTCGACGATGACGCGGGCCGTCTCAACGCGTCCGGCCGACAGGGCGTAGTCCCAGGCCGCGCCGATGTCGGCCGGCGTCTCGACGTAGGACTGGCCCTTGCCGGAGCTGCTCATCACCGGCTTCACGAAGCAGGGATAGCCCACCGCCGCCGCGCCGGCCTCGAGGTCCTCGCGCGACGAGGCGAAGGCGTAGGGGCTGGTGGCCAGGCCCAGGTCCTCGGCCGCCAGCCGGCGGATGCCCTCGCGGTTCATGGTCAGCTGGGCGGCGCGGGCGGTCGGAATGCAGACGGCGTCGCCGGCGGCCTCGACCTCGGCGAGCACCTCGGTGGCGATGGCCTCGATCTCCGGCACGACCAGATGCGGCTTCTCGGCGGCGATGACGGCCTTCAGCGCGGCGGCGTCGGTCATCGTGACCACATGCGCGCGGTGGGCGACCTGCATGGCCGGCGCGTCGGCGTAGCGGTCGACGCCGATCACCTCGACCCCCAGCCGCTGCAGCTCGATGGCCACCTCCTTGCCGAGCTCGCCGCAGCCGAGGAGCATGACCTTGGTGGCGGCGGGGGAAAGCGGGGTGCCGAGTTTCATCAAACCCTCCGACCACCCCCGCGAAGGCGGGGGCCCAAACCGACGTCAGTGCGGGCCATGGGCCCGCTTGGATCCCCGCCTTCGCGGGGACCCTCGGACTAGGAACCCAGTTTCGCCTTCGCCGCCTCGGCCACCGCTTCGGCGGTGATGCCGAACTCCTTGTAGAGCCGCTCGTAGGGCGCCGAAGCGCCGAAGCCGGTCATGCCGACGAAGACGCCGTCTTCGCCGATGAAGCGTTCCCAGCCCATCTTCACCGCCGCCTCGACCGCCACGCGGACCGGCGCCTTGCCGATCACCTCGGCGCGGTACTTCGCTGGTTGCTTCTCGAACAGTTCCCAGCACGGGGTGGAGACCACGCGGGTCGGCACGCCGGCGGCCTGCAGCAGCTGCCGCGCGCCCATGGCGACGCCCACCTCGGTGCCCGAGGCGAAGATGGTGACCTGGGCCGCGCCGCCCTCGGCCGCCGCCAGCTCGTAGGCGCCCTTCGCCGACAGGTTCTCCGTCGAGGCCGTGGTGCGGGCGACCGGCGTCTTCTGGCGCGACAGAGCCATGATCGACGGCGTCGTCTTGTGCGACAGCGCCGACTGCCAGCACTCGGCCGCCTCGACCGCGTCGGCGGGGCGATAGACGTTCAGGTTCGGCATCGCGCGCAGGGACGCCAGATGCTCGACCGGCTGGTGGGTCGGGCCGTCTTCGCCCAGGCCGATCGAGTCGTGGGTCATCACATGGATCACCCGCACGCCCATCAGCGCCCCCAGCCGGATGGCCGCGCGGCTGTAGTCGGCGAAGCACATGAAGGTGCCGCTGTAGGGGATGACGCCGCCGTGCAGCGCCATGCCGTTCATCGCCGCCGCCATGCCATGCTCGCGCACGCCGTAGTGGACGTAGCGGCCGGCGTAGTCCGGCGCGTCGAACGGGGTCATGCCCTTGACGTAGGTGTTGTTGGAGCCGGTCAGGTCGGCCGAGCCGCCGATCATCTCCGGGATCGACGGAGTCAGCGCCGACAGCGCCGCGCCGCTGTGCACGCGGGTGGCGTTGGCGGCGGGGCCGTCGATGTTGGCCTGGATGTGCGCGGCCAGCGCGTCGAAGGCCCCGGCGGGCAGGTCGCCCTTCATCGCGCGGGTGAAGTCGGGACCCTGGGCGCTGGCCTTGAGGCGGGCGTCCCACTTGCGACGCTGCGCGCCGCCCTTGCGGCCGGCCTTGCGCCAGGCGGCGGCGATGTCGTCCGGGATCTGGAACGGCGGCAGCGGCCAGCCCATGGCCTCGCGCGCCAGCGTCGCCTCCTCGTCGAACAGCGAGTAGCCGTGGCCGTGGACGTCGCCTTCCTTCGGGCCCGCGCCCTTCGAGATCTTGGTGCGGCAGGCGATCATGGTCGGGACCGATTGCTTCACAGCCCAGCGCAGGGCGGCGGCGATCTTGCCGTGGTCGTGACCGTCGACGGCCTTCACCGCCCAGCCCGCGGCCTTGAAGCGCAGCAGCTGGTCGCCGGTCTCGGCGATGGTCGCCGCGCCGTCGATGGTGGTGTTGTTGTCGTCGAACAGCACGGTCAGCTTGCTGAGCTTCAGGCGGCCGGCCAGGCTGATCGCCTCCTGGCTGACGCCCTCCATCAGGCAGCCGTCGCCGGCGATGACCCAGGTGCGGTGATCGACGAGGTCGTCGCCGTAGCGGGCGTTCATCGAACGCTCGGCCATGGCCAGGCCGACGGCGGTGGCGATGCCTTGACCCAGCGGGCCGGTGGTCACCTCGACGCCGGGGGTGTGACCGTACTCGGGGTGACCGGCGGTGTTGCTGCCCCACTGACGGAAGTTGCGGATCTGATCCATCGTCACGGCCTTGAAGCCGGTCAGGTGCAGCAGGCTGTAGATCAGCATCGAGGCGTGGCCGGCCGACAGCACGAAGCGGTCGCGGTCGGCCCAGTCCGGCTTGTTGGCGTCATACCTGAGGAACTTCGTCCACAGGACCGTGGCGACGTCGGCCAGCCCCATCGGAGCCCCCTGGTGGCCCGACTTGGCGGCGTGGACGGCGTCCATGGACAGGACACGGATGGCGTCGGCCATCTTCACGGGGCTGACGGTCATGGCGGGGCCTTTTGGGATTCGATGTTGCGCGGCAGGCGCCCGTTCGCATGCGGGACGGTTTCTTTCAACCCGCCTTCCTGTCGCGCACCGGCTCACGCTATATGGATTCAGCAGATCAAGGAGCCGCCAGAATGACGGGAGAGGCTGAGGGAACCGCCCTCGACCTGGCCGCGCGCCGGCTGGAACGCGCGGTGGCGATGCTGGAAAGCCGGTTGGCCGAGAAGGTCGCCGTCGCCAGCGCCGAGGCGGGCGGCCTGTTCGATCAGGACCGCGCCCGGCTGGCCGCCGAGATGGACGCCGCCCGGGCCCGCGAACGCGCGCTCGAGGAAGCCGGAGCCCAGGCCTCCGAGGCCCTTGGCCGCGCCATCGCCGAAATCCGCGCCGCGCTTGGCGAACCCGCCGAAGCGGAGGCCTGACCGCATGGCCCAGGTCACCGTCCACATCAACGGCAAGCCCTACAGCGTCGGCTGCGAGGACGGCCAGGAACGCCACCTCACCGAAATCGCCCGCCTGTTCGACGAACAGGTCCGCCAGGTCAGCCAGGACGTCGGCCAGCTCGGCGAGACCCGGCTCTTCCTGATGGGCGCCCTGCTCCTCGCCGACGAGATGGCCGACCTCAAGCTGCGTCTCGCCCATCTGCAGGGCGAGGTCGCCCGCCTGCAGACCGACCAGGCCAAGGTCGAGGTCAAGGCCGTCGCGGCGCTGGAGAACGCGGCCAAGCGGCTGGAGAAGCTTGCGGGGGTGTAGGAGTTCGGTGGAGTTCGGTGACAGTTTACGAATTGGCGGAGTCGGCCGGCTCACCGGCGCAATTCGTAAACTGTCACCGAACTTACCTGAAGGGCATGTCCCCGTCAGTGCTTGTGACCCCGCCCCCCAGGCCCTATCTTCGCTTCCGGCGGGTCCTGCTGCGGCTCTCGTCGAAGGCAACTACATCCCAGCGACCTTAATTCACTCGAAGGGAGCTGTCCCTGCCGGGCCCCGTGGGGTACGGCAACACGGCGCCCACCTGGTCATCCAGGTCGAGGGGATTGAACCGTCCTTCACGGCTCTTCGCGGCGCCGCCACCCTCTATTCCTGTTCCGCCTCGTTGCGTGGTTCGAGACGCTCGCTTGCGCTCGCTCCTCACCATGACGAAGGTGGGCGACCCGTACTGAGTTCGTCATCCTGAGGAGCGATCCCTCAGGATCGCGTCGCGAAGGACGCACCCCGCCCGATGACCGACCCCATCCTCGCCGCCGCCAAGACCGCCCTGCGGCTGGAGGCGCGCGCGCGGCGCAAGGGCCTGATGGTCGAGCACCCCGAGGCCGACTGGATGGCCGCCGACCACGCGCCGGCGATGCTCGCCGCGCTGGGCCGGCGCAGGCCGGGCGTGCTGGCGATCTACAAGGCGCTGGGCGCCGAACTCGACCCCCGCCCCCTGGCCGACACCCTGGCGAAGACGGGATGGACGATCGCCCTGCCCGCGGTGGTCGCCGAGGCGGCGCCGCTGGCCTTCCGCGTCTGGTCGCCGGGCCAGCCGCTGGTCCACGACCTCGCTGGCCTGCCCGCGCCCTCGGCCGCCGCGGACGACGTCTCGCCGGATCTGGTGATGGTCCCCCTGCTCGCCTTCGACGCCGCCGGCGGCCGTCTCGGCCAGGGCGGCGGCCACTACGACCGGACGATGGCGGCGCTGCGGAACCGCCCCTCGTCGCCGCCGTTTGTCGGCATGGCCTACAGCGGCCAGCAGGTCGCGGCCCTGCCCCGCGAGCCGCACGACCAGCCCCTCGATGGGATTCTGACCGAGGCAGGGTATATAGGCGTCCGAAAGGACCTCTGAATGCGCTTTGCTTTCTTCGGCGACGTCGTCGGCAAGTCCGGCCGCGACGGCCTCGCCGACCACCTGCCCGGCCTCCGCCGCCGTCTCGGGCTGGAGTTCGTCATCGTCAACGCGGAGAACGCCGCCGCCGGGTTCGGGATCACCGAGAACACCGCCCGCGAGCTGTTCGAGGCGGGCGCCGACTGCCTGACGCTCGGCAATCACAGTTGGGACCAGAAGGAAGCGCTGACCTACATCGTGCGCGAACCGCGCCTGATCCGCCCGGCCAACTATCCGATCCTGTCCGACGCGCCGGGGCGCGGCAGCCACCTGTTCCAGACCCAGAGCGGCCGGACCATCTTCGTGGTGAACCTGCTCGGCCGCGTGCACATGGACGCCATGGACGACCCCTTCGCCGCCGCCGACCGCGAGCTGGACAAGGCTCCGCTGGCCCAGGTCGCCGACGCCGTGCTGGTCGACATGCACTGCGAGGCCACCTCCGAGAAGATGGCCATGGGCCACTACTGCGACGGCCGCGCCAGCCTGGTGGTCGGCACCCACACCCACGTCCCGACCGCCGACGCCCAGATCCTGCCCGGCGGCACCGCCTACCAGACCGACGCCGGCGCCTGCGCCGACTACGACAGCGTCATCGGCAACCAGAAGGAAGAGCCGCTGCGCCGGTTCACCACCAAGATCAGCCAAGGCCGCTACCAGCCGGCCTCGGGTCCTGCGACGGTCTGCGGCGTCTTCGTCGAGACCGACGATCGCACGGGCCTCGCCCGCCGCATCGAACCGATCCGCCTCGGCGGTCGCCTGAGCCAGACCGAGCCGGTGGTGGAGATGGCGACGGCGTGACCTAGGCGCCGCGAACTCGGGACGCTAGAAGCGCGCAACCCGTTTTGAAGCAACGAGACCTACCCGACCCATGGCCGGCCACTCAAAGTTCAAGAACATCATGCACAAGAAGGGCCGCGCCGATGCGCAGCGGTCCAAGCTGTTCTCCAAGCTGTCGCGCGAAATCACCGTCGCCGCGAAGATGGGTCTGCCCGACCCGAACATGAACCCGCGCCTTCGCCTGGCCGTCAACAACGCCAAGGCCGAGAGCGTGCCCAAGGACGTCATTGATCGGGCGATCAAGAAGTCCCAGATGGGCGACATGGCCGACTATTCCGAAATCCGCTACGAGGGCGTCGGGCCCGGCGGCGTCGGGATCATCGTCGAGGCCCTGACCGACAACAAGAACCGCGCGGCGGCCAACGTGCGCTCGCTGTTCTCGAAGATGGGCGGCAATCTCGGCGCCACGGGGTCGGTGGCCTTCAACTTCGACCGCATGGGCGAGATCACCTATCCGGCCAAGGTCGCCGGCGAGGACGCGATGATGGAAGCCGCCATCGAGGCCGGCGCCGCCGACGTCGAATCCGACCTCGGCGAAGAGGGCTCGGGCCACACCGTCTACACCGCCTTCGAGGACCTCAACGAGGTCGCCGGCGCGCTGGAGAAGGTGTTCGGCGAAGCCGCCTCGACCAAGATCATCTGGAAGCCGAAGACCACCACCGCCGTCAGCGGCGACGCCGTCGCCACCCTGATGAAGCTGCTCGACGCCCTCGACGACGACGACGACGTTCAGAACGTCTACTCGAACGAAGAGATCAGCGACGAGGACCTGGCGAAGCTGGGGTAGGTCGCTTGGGGACTGCTTCCGTCGATAGACGGTAGCTGTCCCCGACCCTTCGAAGCGTCAGGGACAGGAAACAACGTCCCCTGCGGGGACGCCGTATCCAGTCCCCCGACTACTTCTGGTCCGCGTAGTCCTTGACCAGCAGGTACAGAAAGTCCCGCGCGTCGTAGAGGGACTTCACGCGGATGCGCTCGTTCAGGCCATGGACGCCGCCGCCGGTGCTGTCGGCGAAGATGCCGGTCAGGCCGTAGGTCGGGATGCCGGCGGCGTTCGTATATTTGCCGTCCGTGGCTCCGGTGGTCTGGAAGGGCACGATCGGCACGCCCGGCCAGATCTGCGCCGCTCGCCGGCGCAGCGGCTTCATCACAGCGTCCGACAGCGGCGGCGGCGGCGGGGTGCGCAGGCTGGTGTCGTCGGCCACGATCGTCACGCCGTCGTCTCCGACCACCTGCTTCAGCCGCTGGCGCGTCATCTCGGCCGTCTGGCCCGGGAACATGCGGCAGTTCACATTGGCCCAGGCGCGCTGGGGCAGGGCGTTCGGCGCGTGCCCGGCCTTAACCAGCGTGGGCACGCAGGTGGTCCGCAGCATGCTGTTCCACATCGGGTTCTTCGCGATGATCGCGGCCGCCTTCGCGTCGGCCGGATCGGCGACCAGCGCCCGCATCGCCGCGCCGCTCTCGGCGTCGACCAGCGGCGCCATGGCCGTGAAATAGGCGCGCGTCGTCTCGTTCAGCTGCACCGGGAAGTCGTCGACCATCACCTTGTTCAGGGCGATGGAGAGCCGCGCGATGGCGTTGTCCTTGACCGGCCGGCTGGAGTGACCGCCGGGGTTGGTCACCTCGAAGTGGAAGTCCTGATAGACCTTCTCGCCCGACTGGATCGACAACGAGACGAACTTGCCGTCCGCGTCCAACAGCCCGCCGGCGCCCTCGTTGAGGGCCAGGCCCGCGTCGATCAGGTCGCGGTGCTTCGTCACCAGCAGATCGGCGCCGTTGAGGGCGTCATCGCTCTCCTCGCCGCAGGTCAGGGCCATCTTGATGGTCCGGCGCGGCCTGTAGCCCTCGGTCTTGTAGCGGATCAGGGTGTCCACCCAGATCGCCGCCTGGGCTTTGTCGTCGCTGGCGCCGCGGGCGTAGAACCAGCCGTCCTCCTCGATCAGGGTGAAGGGGTCGCGCGTCCAGTCGGCGCGGTTGGCCTCGACCACGTCGATGTGGGCCAGCAGCAGCAGCGCGCTGGCCTTCGGGTCCTTGCCCGGCAGGACGGCGACGAGGTTGCCTTCCTTCGGATGGTCCGGCTCGACGATCAGATGCAGGTCGCTGTCAGGGAAGCCGGCGGCTTTCAGCCGAGCGGCCATCCTCTGCGCCGCCAGGGTGCAATCGCCGGCCGACAGCGTGGTGTTGGTCTCGACCAGCTCCTTGTAGAGCGCACGGAACTGGGTCTGGTCGGGTCGGGGCCCCGTGGCCTGAGCGCCCGCCAGGCCCGGCAGCGCCGCCGCCATCACCGTCGCCGCGATCGTCTTGCGCCAGGCCCGCATGGAAATCTCCCCTCGCCGAAGGGCGTATCATCGGCGGGGAGCGGGCCTCAGGGCAAGCCGATCAGTCGCGCTTCTGGTCGCCGCGATCGCCGTCGCCGGATTTCACGGTGGTCTTCGCCCGCTGGCGGCGGTCGGCGGCCAGCGACCGGCCGACGTCGTCGGACTCCCTGAAGCGTCCCTGGTCGTCGCGCCGCACGTAGCGCTTGTCAGAGCCTGTATCGATCAGTTCACGGGGCATGGGGCGTCCTCCTCCCCGGATAGAATCCCGAGCGCCCGACCTTGTTCCACAGCGGAAATCGGCGTTCCCTGCATGGTCCCGCAGTCACAGGGACCGATTTCATGAGCTGGTCGCCGCTCGATCTCCCCCACCTCGACTTCCTGCCCGGCCTGCTCGGCGCCCTCGTCGCCGGCAGTCTGGTCGGCATTGAGCGCGGCCATCGCGGCCAGCCGGCCGGCTTCCGGACTCACGCCCTGCTGGCGCTGACCTCGGCGATGCTGATGCTGGGCGCCGCGCATCAGTTTCAGTGGATGAACCTCGCCGCGCCGGAGAGCGTCGTGCGCATCGACCCGGTGCGGATGGCCCACGGCATCCTGACCGGCGTCGGCTTCCTGTGTGGCGGCGTGATCTTCCGCGAGGGCTTCTCGATCCACGGACTGACGACGGCGGCGTCGCTCTGGACAACCTCAGCGCTGGGCGTGCTGTTCGGGATGGGCGACTGGGCGCTGGCGATCTCCGGCACGCTCGCCGCCCTCGTGGTGCTTGGCCTCTTCCGCTACGTGGACAACTGGCTGCCCCAGCAGCAGCTCGCCGAGATCAACATCCGCTACAAGCGCGACGGCGCCCCGACGGCGGCGGAGGTCAGGAAGCGCCTGCGCGACCTCGGCCTGCATCCCTCTCCAGTCAGCAATCGGCTGACCAAGAAGGGCCTGCTCCTCGAGCACGGCGCGCGGGTGCGCTGCAATTCCCTGAAGGAAATCGACGCCTTGGCCATGGCCCTCGGCTCCGACAAACACGTCGTGGAGTTCGAGATCCTGCCAAGGACCCACTAGCGGGGACTGGTCGGGCGGCGGGCGGCGTGATTCAGTGGCGGGGCCTCGTTCTTGGCGCCTCCCGCGCAAGGCGCCGCCGGAAGACCTTTCCGCTTCGTTCAGGATTCCCGCCGCCTTATAGAACACATGATGAACACGCCGATTCGCATCCTCGGGCTCGATCCCGGCCTGCGCCGCACCGGCTGGGGCATGGTGGCGGTCGAGGGCTCGCGCCTGACCTGGATCGCGCACGGCGTGATCGCGCCACGCGAGGCCGCGCCGTTGTCCGATCGGCTCCTGGCCCTGTTCGAGGGCGTGACGGCGATCGTCGCCGAACATGCGCCGCACGAAGCCGCGATCGAGGAAACCTTCGTCAACGCCAACGGGCAGTCGACCCTAAAACTCGGCCAAGCGCGCGCCGCCGCCATGCTGGCTCCCGCCCGGGCGGGCCTGACCGTCGCCGAATACGCCGCCCGGGAGGTCAAGAAGGCCGTGGTCGGGACTGGCGGGGCCGACAAGGATCAGGTCGCCTTCATGATCGCCCGCCTGCTGCCGACGGCGGGAGCGCCGACCCAGGACGCCGCCGACGCCCTGGCCGTGGCCATCGCTCACGCCCATGCCCGAAAGCTGCCGCGTCAGCCCGGCGCCGGCGCCGCCGCGACGCTGGCGGCCAGCCTGTTGGCCCGCGAGAGGAAGTCCGCATGATCCTCCTTCGCCAAGGCTTCGGAGAACAAGCCCGGCCAGGACTTGTCCTGCGAAGCTTCCTTGGGAGCGAAGCAGGATGATCGGCCGGCTGCGCGGGATCGTCGCCGAGATCGGCGAGGAGGAGGCGCTGATCGATGTCGGCGGCGTCGGCTATGTCGTGCGCTGCGGCGGCAGGACGCTCGGTCGCCTGCCGGCCGTCGGCGACGAGGCCCTGCTGCACATCGAACACCAGTGGAGCGCCGAGCAGGGGCCGAGACTCTATGGCTTCGGCTCCCGCGAGGAGCGCCGGGCCTTCGTGCTGCTGACCGCTATCCAGGGCGTCGGCCCCAAGGCGGCGATGTCGGTGCTCGACATCTGCTCGCCGTCCGAACTGGCCGGCGCCGTCGCCCGCGAGGACAAGGCCCTGGTCGCCCGCGCCAACGGCGTCGGACCCAAGCTCGCCCAGCGGATCGTCATCGAACTGAAGGACAAGCCGATCACCGAGGGACCGGTCGCGGCGTTCCATGCGACGGCGCCCTCCCACCCGCCGGCCAGGCCCTCCGCCGCCGGCGAGGCCGTGGCGGCGCTGATGGGTCTGGCCATCGCCGAGCCGGTCGCCCGCCGCGCCGTCGAGCAGGCCGTCCTGCGCCTGGGCGAGGAGGCTGAGGTCAGCGCCCTGATCAAGGCCGGCCTGCAGGAGATCGGCCGGTGAGGCGCGGAAAGGCCTTGCGTCCTGCGAGACGCGATCCCGAGGGATCGCTCCTCAGGATGACGAGTTCAGTGCAGCCCTCCCACCTTCGTCATGGTGAGGAGCGAGCCTCAAGCGAGCGTCGCGAACCACGCAGTGAGCCGACGCCATGAACGACCGCATCATCTCGGCCGAAGCCGCGCCCTTCGAGGCGACCGACAAGGCTCTGCGCCCGCAGGCCCTGGCCGAGTTCGTCGGCCAGGCGCAGACCAAGGCCAACCTCAAGGTCTTCATCGACGCCGCCCGCGAGCGGAACGAGGCGCTGGACCACGTCCTGCTGTTCGGTCCGCCGGGGCTGGGTAAGACGACCCTGGCGCAGATCGTCGCCCGCGAGTTGGGCGTCGGCTTCCGCGCGACGTCCGGCCCGGTTCTGGCCAAGGCCGGCGACCTGGCCGCCATCCTGACCAACCTTGAGCCGCGCGACGTCCTGTTCATCGACGAGATCCATCGCCTTGCGGCCAATGTCGAGGAGATCCTCTATCCGGCGATGGAGGACCACGTCCTGGACCTGATCATCGGCGAGGGACCGTCCGCCCGCTCGATCCGCATCGACCTGGCGCCCTTCACCCTGGTGGCGGCGACCACCCGGGCGGGCCTGCTGGCGACGCCGCTGCGCGATCGCTTCGGCATCCCCCTGCGGCTGGAATTCTATACGCACGAGGAGCTCAAGCAGGTGCTGCTGGGCGCCGCGCGCAAGATGGGCGCGCCGCTGGCCGAGGACGGCGCCGCCGAGATCGCCGCCCGCGCCCGGGGCACGCCGCGCGTCGCCGGCCGCCTGCTGCGCCGGGTCCGCGACTTCGCCGCCGCCGACGGCGCCGCCGTGATCGACAAGGGTCACGCCGCCCGAGCGCTCGCGCGCCTGGAGGTTGACGAGGCGGGCCTGGACAGCCTGGACCGCCGTTACCTGCGCGCCCTGATCGAGAACTATGGCGGCGGTCCAGCAGGCGTGGAGACCCTCGCCTACGCCATCGCCGAGGCCCGCGACGCCGTCGAGGACGTCATCGAGCCCTACCTGCTGCAGCAGGGCTTCATCCAGCGCACCCCGCGCGGCCGCATGGCCTGCGGCAAGGCCTACCTGCACCTCGGCCTCAGGGAGCCGCCGCCTCCCAAGGGCGGCCAGGGCGGGCTGTTCGAATAGCGCCTTCCCTGCCCTTTATGGGGAGGGACAGACGCGCATAGCGCGTCAGGGTGGGGCAGGTGATGGCCGCCTTCCGACCCAGGTGTGGATCGCTGCTTGCCCCACCCGTCTCGTCTCGCTGCGCTCGCCGATCCACCCTCCCCACAAGGGGGAGGGAGATCGCAGCCCGGAACCCGCGCCCGTTCCTCCGGGTTTTGGCTTCCGGAGGTGACTGCTCATGATCCGGATCGCCCTCGTCGGCCTGGCCGCCCTGTCGCTCTCTGCCTGCGACAAGGGCCCCGGCAACTGCAAGGCGCCTGCCTCCGAGACGAAGATCGCGGACAAGGCCCCACCGCCCCCGCCCGCGACCCTGCGCCCCGATCAGGAAGGCTACGGCCGCGAACTGGCCCGCGCCTCCATCGAGGACGCCAAGACCTGCGTCCAGCGCTACGCTTGGAAACTGCGCAAGGCGGAGGAGAAGACCGAGACGCTGGCCGAGGCCGCCGTGACAGCCTGCGACCCCTTCGTCGCCGCCGTCACCCAGGCCGAACAGGCCGCCTACGGCACGCGCGACATGAACACCGCCCACGACGCCAACCGCCAGGCCATGGCCCGCTGGGCGACGCTGTACCTGGTTCAGTACCGGGCGGGGGTCTGCGGCTAGGACATCCGGTCTTACAGAAATTATGAATGTATAGGCAAAACACGCTATAATTTGATAATCTGGCTATATGGATGCTATTGCCAACCCATTCGCCCCGGGCGCTGGATCGCCGCCGCCCGAACTCGCCGGCCGCGATGCAATCCTGAATCAGGCTGAAGTCGCGCTGGGCCGCATCCAGCGAGGACGCTCCTCCAAGAGCATCATGGTCGTCGGCCTCCGGGGCGTGGGCAAAACGGTGCTGCTCAATCGCGTTCGTGAAATGGCGGATGAGCAGCACTTCCAGGCGGAGTTGTTGGAGACGCCGGAAAATAAGAGCCTAGCCGCATTGCTTGCGCCGGCTCTTCGCAGCCTGATCCTGAAGCTCGATCGCGGAGAGCAGGTCAGCAACGCAGCGAGAAAGGCGTTTCGTGCGCTGCGCAGTTTCGCGGCCGCCGTCCGGTTCAAGTATCAGGATATCGAGATCAGCCTGGACGGTGAAACCGAACCGGGGCTCGCCGATAGCGGGGACCTTGAAAGCGACATTCCCGACCTTCTCGTTGCATTGGCGGAAGCGGCCAAGGAACGAGATACGGCCGTTGCGCTCATCATCGACGAGCTACAGTACCTCGACGAAATCGAAATGAGCGCCCTGATCATGGGCATGCATCGGATCAGCCAGCGACAGCTTCCACTGACCTTGCTGGGCGCCGGCCTTCCACAACTCGTTGGCCTGACCGGCCGTTCAAAATCCTATGCCGAACGACTGTTCGACTTTCCGCAGGCGGGCCCACTCTCACTTGCTGAGGCGACGGCGGCCTTGAGAACCCCCGCCGTTGCGGAGGGCGCCGACTTCACGGACCCCGCTATCCGGCGGATCTTTGAACTGACAGAAGGATACCCCTACTTCATCCAGGAGTGGGGCTATCATTCCTGGCTGTCAGCGACTTCGTCGCCTATCGGCGTGGCTGCTGTCGACGCTGCTACGCCCAACGCCATCGCCGCCCTCGACCGCAGCTTCTTCCGCGTCAGATTCGACCGTCTCACTCCGGCGGAAAAGCGGTACCTCAGGGCGATGGCCGAACTCGGCCCTGGCCCCCACCGGTCCGGCGACATCGCGCACGAACTGGGCGTCAAGGTGAACAGCACCGGTCCGGTCCGTGCGGCGCTTATCACTAAGGGGATGATCTACAGCCCCGCGCATGGCGATACCGCGTTCACGGTCCCTCTCTTCGACCAGTTCATGCGGCGCACGATGCCGAAGGGAGCTGCATGACAGACACCCCCTCTCCCGGCCGGTTCGACGGCCGCGCGCACATCCTGCCGGTGCGGGTCTATTACGAGGACACAGACTTCACCGGCGTCGTCTATCACGCCAACTACGTCCGCTATTTCGAGCGCGGGCGCAGCGACTTCCTGCGGCTGGCGGGAGTGTCGCACAACGCCCTGGCCGACCGCGAGGACCCGGCGGCCTTCGTGGTCACGCGGATGGAGATCGATTTCCGCAGGCCGGCGCGGATCGATGACGCGCTGCGGGTGGTCACCACCTATGACGCCGTGAAGGGACCGCGCCTGCTGATCAGCCAGAAGATCCTGCGCGGCGACGAACTGCTGTGCGAGGCCGAGGTCACCGCCGCCTGCATCACGATGGACGGACGCCCCCGCAAACCGCCGCCGGGCCTGGTCGAGGCCGTCCGGCCGTTCTTGCGTGAGGCGAATGGCTAACGTCCGTTAACGTCCGCGCCTTAGTTTCACCAAGTCCGCCGCAACAATCGGCGGGACCAATGCCTGACTGACCCGGGGGACTACTCTCGCATGGACGCATCGACCGTCGCCGCCGACACGTTTTCGATCGTTTCGCTCTGGAACAACGCCGACTGGGTGATCAAGGGCGTGATGGTGGGGCTGGCCCTCGCCTCCCTCTGGTCCTGGGCGGTGATCATCGACAAGGTCTTCCGGTTCAGCACGCTGAACGCCCAGGCCAACAAGTTCGAGGACAATGTCGGCTCCGGCCGGCCGCTTGAGGAGATCGCCGCCGAGACCGGCGCCGACAGCAAGCAGCCGCTGCCCCGCCTGCTGAACGCCGCCCTGCGCGAATGGCGCGAGGCGCGGACCAAGGGCGTGTCGCTCGGCGACACCCACACCGCCCTACTGATTCAGCGGATAGACCGGGTGCTCGACAGCAACATCGCCCGCGAGAGCCAAAAGGTGGAGGACGGCCTCGGCAGCCTGGCCATCGTCGCCACCGCCTCGCCGTTCATCGGCCTGTTCGGCACAGTCTGGGGCATCATGCACGCCTTCCAGAATATCGCGCTGGAGAAGAACACCTCGCTGGCCGTCGTCGCGCCCGCCATCGCCGAGGCCCTGTTCGCCACCGCCATCGGCCTGGCCGCCGCCATCCCGGCCTATATCGCCTACAACAAGTTCTCGACCGACGCGGGCAAGTTCGCGGGCCGGCTCGAGGGCTTCGCCGACGACCTGTCGACGGCCATCCAGCGCCGGCTGGCGGAGAAGGTCTGAGCCATGGCGCTGTCCGCCCACGACGCCTTCTCCGCCGGCGGCGGCCGACGGCGACGCCGGGGCCGCGGCCGCCGCGGCGCCCTGTCCGAGATCAACGTCACGCCGCTGGTCGACGTGATGCTGGTGCTGCTGATCATCTTCATGATCTCGGCCCCGCTGCTGACCAGCGGCGTGCAGGTCGAGCTGCCCAAGACCGAGGCCGGCGCCATGCAGGACCAGGCCGAGCCGATCACCCTGACGGTCAAGGCCAATGGCCAGATCTTCGTCGGTGAAGCGGAGATCCCGTTCGCCTCGCTGAAGCCGCGGCTCGAGCGACTGTCGCGCGCCGGCTACGACAAGCCGATCTACGTCCGCGCCGACGGCAGGGCCTCCTATGAGGTCGTGGCCCAGGTCATGGCCGCGTTGCAGGGCGGCGGCTTCACCAAGATCAACCTCATCACCGACACCGGCGGCCCCTCGTCCGGCGAAAGCCAGAAGGCCGCGGCCACGGAGGGTCAGTCGGAGTGACGGGCCGCCGGGAGAGGACAGGCATCGCGCCGGCCCTCCTGGTGTCGGCGGTGCTCCATGTCGGGGCGCTGGCGGCGATCATCGTCTTCGGCGCGCTGTTCAAGGAGCCGTTCAAGGTCGGCGGCGGCGTGCCCGTGACCCTGGTCGCCAATGGCCCGCCCGAGTTCATGCAGGCGAAGGAAGCCGACACCGTCCAGGACGCGCAGACTGAAGAGCCGGAGCCGTTCGCCGAGCCCGAGCCCGCGCCCCTGCCCGAACCCACCGTCGCCCCGACCCCCACGCCGGCCAAGACCCCGCCGGCCAAGCCGACCAAACCGGTCAAGCGCGCCGAGCTTGACCTCGATCGCCTGCTCAGCGACGTCGAGACCTCCGCGCCCGCGAAGAAGGCCGCCCCGCCGAAGAAGCCCGGCGGCCGCAAGGGTCCCCAGAAGGACGCCCTGACCGTGCAGGTCGGCTCGGGCAAGCGCGTCTCCGCCGAAACCGGTCGCTATCTCGGCAGCCTCGGCAAGGAGCTGAGCCGCCGCTGGAACCCCAATTGCCTGGTCGAGGGCGGCGCCGACGTCCGCGCCGAGGTCAAGTTCCGCATCTCCTTCGGCGGCAAGCTGCTCGGCCGTCCGACGTCGTCGGAGGCGGGAACCAAGGACCCGATGGTCCGCGTCGCGTCCGAGCGCGCGATCCGCGCCGTCTATGCCGCCGAACCCTTCGAGAACTTTCCGCCGGAACTTTACGGCGAGGAACTGATCTTTCCCTTCGACGCCCCCGCCGCCTGCGCCAACCGCTAGACCCGGAGAGCCCCGATGACCTCCAGACCCGCCCTTGCCCTCCTCGCCGCCTTCGCCTGCCTGCTGGGCGCGGGCACGCCCGGCCTCGCCGTCGCCCAGACGCCGATCGGGGAGACCATCAGCTCCGGCGTGGTCGAGCCCCTGCCCATCGCGGTGCCGGCCTTCTCGGGCGACGCGCGCGGCGCCGAGATCGCCCAGGTCATCACCGGCAACCTCGAGCGGTCGGGCCTGTTCAAGCCGATCGACGCCGGCGCCTATCCCGAGCGCAATCTCGACATCGGCGTGCAGCCGATGTTCGACGGCTGGAAATCGATCAACGCCCAGGCCCTGGTCAACGGACAGGTCACGGTCGAGGGAGACGGTCGCCTCCGCGTCGACTTCCGCCTCTGGGACATTTTCAGCGGAGAGCAGCTCCTCGGCCTGCAGTTCACCTCGACGCCCGAGAACTGGCGCCGCGTGGCGCACAAGATCAGCGACGCCGTCTATGAGCGGCTGACCGGCGAGAAGGGTTACTTCGACAGCCGCGTCGTGTTCGTCGCCGAAAGCGGGCCGCGCAAGGACCGCATCAAACGCCTGATGATCATGGACCAGGACGGGGCCAACCCCTCAAGCCTGACCGACGGCAGCTACATCGTCATGACTCCCCGCTTCTCGGCCAACAGCCAGGAGATCACCTACATGGCCCTGCGGCCGACGGGGTCGAGCATCTATCTGTTCAACATCGAGACCGCCCGCCAGGAGACCCTGGGCAAGTTCCCGGGCATGGTCTTCGCGCCCCGCTTCTCGCCGGACGGCAATCGCGTGGGCTTCTCGGTCGAGCGGGGCGGCAACAGCGACATCTGGGTGATGAACCTGACCACCCGTTCGCAGACGCGCCTGACCACCGATCCGGGGATCGACACCTCGCCCAGCTTCTCGCCCGACGGCTCGCGCATCGTGTTCAATTCCGACCGCGGCGGCTCGCCCCAGCTCTACGTCATGGGCTCGGACGGCTCGGGCGCCCGGCGCATCTCCCGCGGCGGCGGCCTCTACACCACGCCGGTGTGGAGCCCGACCGGGGACTTCATCGCCTTCACCAAGCAGCAAGGCGGCATGTTCCACATCGGCGTCATGCGGCCGGACGGCAGCGACGAGCGCATCCTGACCACCAGCTATCTCGACGAAGGGCCGACCTGGGCGCCGAACGGGCGGGTGCTGATGTTCTTCCGGGAAACGCAGGGCGGCGCGCCGCGTTTGTGGACTGTGGACATCACCGGCCGGATCCTGCGCCCCGCTCCTTACCAAGGCTCAGGCTCGGACCCGGCATGGTCGCCGTTGCTCAACTGATCGGTGAATGTGGTTCTTTGGCTTCACCCTGTCGTCATTGTGAGGCGAAGTCAGAGATTGTGGTCGCGTAGTTTTGTCATCTAACGTCAGTATCGACCTGACGGATCCAGACTTAGAGGAGGAAGCCACATGAGCTTCGACGCGAAGAGCGCCGTTAGACTGGCGCTGATCCTGTGCGCCACCGCTTCGATGGCCGCGTGCGCCTCGAAGCCCAAGCCCGAACCGGGCGGTCCGGGCACGACGCCGCCGGGCCCCGGCTCCGGTTACAAGCCGGGCCCGTCGACCGGGCCGGTCGACTCGCGCCCGATCCCTGGATCGGTGCAGGACTTCGTCATCAACATCGGTGACTTCGTCTACTTCGACCTCGACCAGTACGAGATCCGGTCCGACGCCATGGGCGTGCTCGACGCCCAGGCCGCCTGGCTGTCCCGCTATCCGGGCGTGCAGATCCGCATCGAGGGAAACTGCGACGAACGCGGCACCCGCGAGTACAACCTCGCGCTCGGCGCCCGCCGCGCCAATGCGGTGCGTGACTATCTGGTCGCCCGCGGCGTGTCGGCCTCCCGCATCTCCACCCTCTCCTGGGGCAAGGAACGGCCGATCGATCCGGGCACGGGCGAGGAAGCCTGGGCCCGCAACCGCAACGGCCACACGGTGATCGTATCCGGCGCCCGCTAAGGCGCCCGGAGATCGTCGGAGCTTCGAGGGGATCGCCCGTGCGGTCCCCTCTTTGCATTCCGGCGAGACGCCGTAATTTCGGCGCAGCAGTACAGCCAATGTTCCGGACATGACGCGCAAGCACATCATCGCCTCCGCCATCGCCCTGACCGTCGCGCTCGCGGGCGCCGCCGCCTGGTCGCAGACCCCGATGCCCGATCCGCTCGACGACCGTTCGGTCAGGCGGCTCGAGAAGATGGAGAAGGTCGTCCGCGAACTGCGGTCGATCGTCTTCCAGGGCCGTGACAGCGGAAAGCCCGTCGTCGTCCAGCCGGCCGAGACCGAGGCCCAGATGCAGGCGCTGGCCGACAGAATCGGCGATCTTGAGGAAACGCTGACCCGGATGAACCGGGCCAATGAAAACCTCACCTTCGAGCTGGACCAGACCCGCCGCGCGCTGACCGAGGCCCAGCAGGCCAACCGCTCGCTCGCCGACCGCCTGACCGCCCTCGAAGGCCGCACCGGCCAGCTTGAGACGGCGGCCGCCAGCGAGCAGGCCGCCGCTGCGGAGGAGGAAGCCGCCGCCGCCGAGGACCCGGAAGCCGCTTTCGCCAGGGCCCGGCAGTTCATGCTCAATGGCGACTACGACGCCGCCTACGTCGCCTTCGACGAATTCGTGAAGCGCCATGGCGACAGCCCTCGCGGCGGCGAAGGCCGCTACTGGCTCGGCAAGACCCTGTCGGTGCGCGGCGACCACGCCGGCGCGGCCGGCGCCTATATCGGCGCCATCCGCGGCTGGCCGAAAACCACCTGGGCTCCGGACGCGGTGCTGGAGCTGTCGCGGTCTCTGGTGGCCCTGAAGAAGCCGACGGACGCCTGCCAGACGCTCGACGAGCTGGGCCGCCGCTATCCCAAGGCGCCGCCGGCGATCCTGAGCCGCGCCGCCACGCTGCGCGCGCAGGCGAAGTGCGCGGCCTAGACGCCGCCCTCTCGCGCCGACTGCGGACCCATATCGCCGCGCCGCTGGCGGTCGCCGTCTCCGGCGGCGGCGACAGCCTGGCGCTGCTGCTGGCTGCGAAGGCCTGGGCGGACGCCAACGGCCGCCGGCTGCTGGCGCTGACGGTCGATCATCAGCTGAACCCGGCGAGCGCCGACTGGACCACACGCTGCGCGGAGACGGCGGCGCGCCTCGGCGTCCCCCACCGGACACTCCTCTGGCGCGGCGACAAGCCCTCCACGGGCCTCCCCGCCGCGGCCCGCGCCGCCCGCCACGCCCTGCTGGCCGACGCCGCTCGCGAAGCCGGGGCGTCGGTCATCCTCATGGGCCACACCGCCGACGACCTGGCCGAGGCCGCCGCCATGCGCGCCGAGGGCTCGAGCGTGCCCGACCCGGCCGAGTGGGCGCCCTCGCCCGCCTGGCCGGAAGGCCGCGGCGTCTTTCTGCTGCGTCCCATGCTGGGACTGGGCCGGGCGGAGATCAGGGACTGGCTGCGGGCGCGGGGCGAAACCTGGATCGACGATCCCGCCAACGAGGACGCGAGTTTCGCGAGAGCGAGGGCGCGCTCAGTTCTATCCTCTCCCACCGGGAGAGGGGGACCATCCGAAGGATGGTGGAGAGGGATGCAGTCAGGCGCGTCGGAAGCGTTGGGCTCGGCATTGGCGCCAGGTCTTCCTTCGCCCTGCACCGAACCCCCTCCACCACGCTCCGCGTGGTCCCCCTCCCCCTGCGGGGGGGGCTTGGCGCTTCCCGCCACCGCCCCCGCCCGCCTCGTCGCCATCGCCTGCCTGTGCGCGGCCGGGACTTCGCGGCCTCCGCGCGGCGACCGGCTTGAGCGCCTGGCGACGCGACTACGGTCCTTCGACGCCTTCACCGCCACCCTGGCCAGCGCCCGCGTCCAGTCCGACGGCGGGACGGTCCTCTTCGCGCGGGACCGCGGTCGTGGCGGCCTGCCGGAGCTGCGGCTGAACCCCGGCGACACCGCCGTCTGGGACGGCCGCTTCGAGATCAGCACGGACCGCGACCTGACCATCGTCCCCCTCGCCGGCCACGCCACGCGACTGCCGAAGGCGGAGCAGGCCGCCCTGCGCGCGATCGCCGCCATCGCGCGGCCGTCGTTGCCGGCCATTCTGCACGAGGACGGGACCGTCAGTTGCCCGATCCTTGCAGAGAGGCCATCGGTTCGCGTCCGCGCGCTCGCGTTGCCTCGTTTCGAGGCGGCGGCGGGCTGCGTTGACAGGGAACCCGCCATGTGACGAATCGCGCGCGTGGCGAAACCGGCGCCGCCGCCCTATGTTCTAAGGGCGACTAGCACAGGAAGAGTTTGAGCTGATGAACCTGCGGAACCTGGCCATCTGGGCGGCGATCGTTGTCGTGGCCTTCGGCGTCTGGAGCATGATGCACCAGCGCGCGGGCGCTCCGGCGCAGAGCAGCGAGATCAGCTACTCCGAACTCGTGAACCGGGTCCAGGACGGCCAGATCGGCAAGGCCGAGTTCCAAGGCTCCACCGTGCGGGTGACCGCAACCGACGGCAAGACGGTCAATACCGCCGTCGTGCCGGCCGACGCCGGCGACCTTCTGAAGGAAATGCAGGCCCGCGACGTCAACGTGACCATCAAGCCGGCCGAGCGTTTGTCGCTGCTGGCCATCCTGCTGAACGCCTTTCCGGTCCTGCTGCTGATCGCGGTGTGGATTTTCTTCATGCGCCAGATGCAGGGCGGCGCCCGCGGCGCCATGGGCTTCGGCAAGTCCAAGGCCCGGCTGCTGACCGAGAACAAGAACCGCGTGACGTTCGAGGACGTCGCCGGCGTTGACGAGGCCAAGGAAGAACTGGCCGAGATCGTCGACTTCCTGAAGGACCCGGCCAAGTTCCAGCGCCTGGGCGGCAAGATCCCCAAGGGCGCCCTGCTGGTCGGCCCTCCGGGCACCGGCAAGACGCTGATCGCGCGCGCCGTCGCCGGCGAGGCGGGCGTGCCCTTCTTCACCATCTCCGGTTCGGACTTCGTGGAGATGTTTGTCGGCGTCGGCGCCAGCCGCGTGCGCGACATGTTCGAACAGGCCAAGAAGAACGCGCCCTGCATAATCTTCATCGACGAGATCGACGCCGTCGGCCGCCACCGCGGCGCCGGCCTCGGCGGCGGCAATGACGAGCGCGAGCAGACCCTCAACCAGCTGCTGGTCGAGATGGACGGCTTCGAGTCGAACGAAGGCATCATCCTGATCGCCGCCACCAACCGTCCGGACGTGCTGGACCCGGCGCTGCTGCGCCCCGGCCGCTTCGACCGCCAGGTGGTGGTGCCCAACCCGGACGTCTCGGGGCGCGAGAAGATCCTGCGCGTCCACATGCGCAACGTGCCGCTGGCCGCCGACGTCGACGTGCGCACCCTGGCGCGCGGCACGCCGGGCTTCTCGGGCGCCGATCTGGCCAACCTGGTCAACGAAGCGGCCCTGATGGCCGCCCGCAAGAACCGCCGCATGGTCACGCACCTGGACTTCGAACAGGCCAAGGACAAGGTCATGATGGGCGCCGAGCGCCGCTCGATGGCCATGAGCGAGGACGAGAAGCGCAACACCGCCTATCACGAGGGCGGCCACGCCCTGGTGGCGATCACCGTCCCGTCCGCCGATCCGGTGCACAAGGCGACCATCGTCCCGCGCGGGCGCGCGCTGGGCATGGTCATGCAGCTGCCCGAGGGCGACCGCTACTCGATGAACTTCACCCAGATGACCAGCCGCCTGGCGATCATGATGGCCGGCCGGGTCGCCGAGGAGCTGATCTTCGGCAAGGAGAACATCACCTCCGGCGCCAGCAGCGACATCAGCGCCGCCACGGGACTTGCCCGCAACATGGTGACCCGCTGGGGCTTCTCCGACGAGCTGGGCACCGTGGCCTATGGCGACAATCAGGAGGAGGTCTTCCTGGGCCACTCCGTCGCCCGCACCCAGAACGTCTCGCCCGAAACGATGATGAAGATCGACGCCGAGGTCCGTCGCCTGGTGAAGGGCGGCGAGGACGAGGCCCGCCGGATTCTGACCGAGCGCCTGGAGGACCTGCACAGGCTGGCCAAGGCTCTGCTCGAGTTCGAGACCCTGAGCGGCGAGGAGATCACCAACGTGCTCCAGGGCGTCATGCCCAACCGCGACGAGCCGGAGCAGAAGCGTCCGAGCGGTCCCAGCGCCGCCGTGCCGCTGAGCCCGCGCCCCGGCGGTGTGACGGCGCGCGACGCGCAGGACGAGACCTGAACCATCCATCCGGGCGTCCCCGCGCAGGCGGGGACCCAAGCCGAGGGTCCTGATTGGCCGCTTCAGGCGCGCTGACCGGCAGCTTGGGCCCCCGCCTTCGCGGGGGCTCTCGGTGTTTGGTCATGGGCGTCGTCAACGTCACGCCCGACAGCTTCTCCGACGGCGGCCGGTTCCTCGGCCATGACGCGGCCCTGGCCCACGCCCGGAAGCTGATCGCCGACGGCGCGGACATCCTCGACATCGGCGGCGAGTCGACCCGGCCCGGCGCGGAGCCCGTCTCGGAAGCCGACGAGATCGCCCGCACCGTCCCGCTGATCGCCGCGATCCGGATGGAGAGCGGGGTCGCCATCTCCATCGACACCATGAAGCCCGCCGTGGCCCGGGCCGCCGTCGCGGCCGGCGCCACGATCTGGAACGACGTCGCCGCCCTGCGTTTCTCGCCGGACGCGCCCTCCGTCGCCGCCGAGCTCGGCTGCGAAGTGGTGCTGATGCACATGCTGGGCGAGCCGCGCACCATGCAGGACGACCCGCGCTACAATGACGTGGTCGCCGAGGTGGAGGCCTTCCTGCTGTCGCGCGCCGCCGTGGCCGAGGCCGCGGGGGTGGCGCGCGAGAAGATCTGGCTCGATCCGGGCATCGGCTTCGGCAAGACGGTCGACCACAACCTGGCCCTGCTCGCCGCCCTGCCCCGCCTCTGCGGCCACGGCTACCGCGTGCTGCTGGGCGCGAGCCGCAAACGCTTCATCGCCGCGCTGGACCCCATGGCGAATGACGCCGGCGACAGGCTGGGCGGCTCCCTGGCGGCGCATCTTACCGGCGCGAGGGCGGGTGTCGCGAGTGTGCGCGTGCACGACGTGCGCGAGACCGTTCAGGCGCTGGCGGTTCAGGCGGCGATCGGGGAGGTCGGGACATGACCGTGCTCGTCGTCTTCGGCGGCCTGCCCGGCGTCGGCAAGACGACGATCGCACGCCGGCTGGCGTCGGAGACCGGGGCGGTCTTCCTGCGCATCGACGTCATCGAGATGGCGCTTCACGACGCCGGCGTGGAGGTGCAGGCCGAGGGCTATGCCGTCGCCTACGGCCTGGCGGAGTCGAACCTGAAGCTGGGTCTCAACGTCATCGCCGACTGCGTGAACCCGACCCTGGAAACCCGCCACGCCTGGCGCGCCGTGGCCGAACGGACGGGTGCGCGGCTGGTCGAGGTGGAGCTCGTCTGCTCGGACCCCGCCGAGCACCGTCGCCGGGTCGAGACCCGCGTCACCGACCTCTCCGGCTTCGTCCCGCCGACCTGGCCAGAGGTGGAGGGCCGCCACTACCATCCCTGGGACCGGGAGCGGCTCGTCATCGACACCTCGTTGACGGCGCCGGATGCGGCGGCGGCGCTGGTCTGGGAACTACTTCCGGCGTCCCCTCAGGGACATTGGAAGCTGACCCTGCCGTTCAGGGACGGCTAACGGCCCTTCGGCGTCGAGATTTTCTTGCAGTCGACGCCGAACTTGCCGGCCTGGACCTGCGCCATGGAGGTGAAGATGGTCCGGCAGACGATGAGGCCGCCAGCCGTGGCGCTGCCGTCGGCTGGGTCGGTGAGACGGTAGCTGACCACCAGCCCGCCGCTGAGTTTGACCCCCGTCGTGAAGCCGAGCGCCGTCCCGACGTGGTTTCGCTTCATGAGACTGCCGCCGGCCTGCTCGACGCTGACGCGCAGGATCCGGAACTCGCCCATCGTCCATTTCTGAAAGATCGCGGCCTGCGTCAGGATGCTGATCCGATCATCGCCGCTTTGGGTGACCTTGGCGGCGAACGTGTCGATGGCGGACGCGGCGCGATCCAGTTCGGCCACGCGCGCCTTGATGGCGTCGGTAGGCTTGGGGGTCGCCAGCGCGTCCCGGCAGTCCAGCACGCTCTCGCGCGCCGCCAGCAGGTCGGTCCAGGCGAGGCCGAGCGCGGTTTTGGAATAGTCGCCGGCGTAGCGGGCTTCCGACGGAACCACCCACGCGCCCGTCTGTCCGGCGATCGCGTCCACCAGCAGCGCGTCTCCGGCCTCGATCTCCGTGCCGGTGATGGTGGTCTCGACCTTGAGCAGCGACACCAGCTCGCCCAGCGCCGGCGCCGCCGACCCGAGCAGGCTCTCGGGCAGAAGCGTCGGCTTCGACTTGTCCGCCGGCTTCTTGGGGAGCTCGCAGATCCCGCCCGATCTCACGCCGTTCGCGTTGCGCGTCAGCGTCTTCATCTCCTGGACAAGCGTTTCGGGCAGAGACAGATCGAGCTTCTCGTCGGAACGGACGACGATCACGCCGCCTCCCTTAGGAGCCTCCGCCGCGTCTTCCTTGGGGGCTTTTGCCGCGTCTTCCTTGATAGCCTTCGCCACTGTCTCGGCGATGGTCGTAGCGGCCGCCTGGATCGCGCCGCCGGACAGGATCCAGGTCTCCATGACGCCGGCCTTGTCGCCGAGCTCGGTCTTGCCGGTCAGCTCGGGCAGCCCCAACGCCTTGCCGCGGGCCTCGATGACGGCCTTCTCGGCGGTCAGCCGCGCGGCTTCGGCGTTGAGCAGGGCCGCTTCGGCCGTGGCCCGCGCCGTGGCGGCGGCCACGGGGTCCGGCGTCGGCGCGTCTTCCGCCACGACGGGACCGGCCACCAGGCTCGTCACGGCGAGCGCGACGGGGATGGCGCGGGACGCGCGGCCGATGAAGGTGCGGGAGGAGCGGCGCATGACGAACTCCTTCGTCGATGGTGGGCGCACTTCCCCTAGGCCCATGCTCATCGGCCCGCTACAACCCGCCCATGCCCACCCTCGATTCCCCGCTCCTGGGCCCCAGAGGCCGAGTCCTGATCATCGCCGGGTCCGACAGCGGCGGCGGGGCGGGGATTCAGGCGGACATCAAGACCGTCACGGCGCTGGGCGGCTACGCTGCCACCGCGATCACCGCCGTGACGGTCCAGAACACGCTCGGCGTCAGCGGCGTGCATCCGATCCCGCTGGACGTCATCGAGGCCCAGGCCCGGGCGGTGCTCGACGACATAGGGGCCGACGCCATCAAAACCGGCATGCTGGGCGACGTCGCCACGGTCGAGGTCGTGGCGCGGCTGCTGGACTCGGTCAGCGGCGTGCCCGCGGTGGTCGACCCGGTGATGGTCGCCAAGGGCGGCGCCAGTCTGCTGGCGGCGCGGGCGGTCGAGGCGGTGCGCGCGCTGATGATTCCCCGGGCGGCCCTGCTGACTCCCAACGCGCCCGAGGCGGAGGCCCTGACCGGCTTGCCGGTGCTGACCACCGACGACCTGCGCCGGGCCGGCGAGCGGTTGCTGGGTTTCGGCGCCCAGGCGGTGCTGATGAAGGGCGGGCACATCCAGGGAGGGCGGGTGATCGACGTGCTGATGACGCCGCACGGCGAGACGGCCTTCGAGGGCGAGCGGATCGACACCCGGCACACCCACGGCACCGGCTGCACCCTGGCCAGCGCCTGCGCGGCCGGGCTCGCGCAGGGGCTGGGCCTGACCGAGGCGGTCGCCCGCGCCTGGAACTACGTCCATGAAGCCATGCTGCGCGCGCCGGGCTTCGGCGCTGGACACGGGCCGCTCGACCACGGCTGGCCGCTCAGGGAGACGACGTGACCGACACCCTCGAACAGCGGCTGGAGACCATCGTCCGCGCGGCGCCGAGCTTGATGACGGCGCTGGAGCTGTCGCGCGGCCTGGCGCTGCCGGACTGGCTGATGGTTTCCGGCGCCGTCTATCAGCGCGTCTGGAACCATGTGACGGGGCGTGATCCCGACTACGGCGTCCGCGACTACGACCTCGCCTATTTCGACGCCAGCGACATCAGCTACGAGGCCGAGGATGTTCACATCAAGCGGGCGGCGGCGTTCCCCGCCCCGTTCGGCGCGTTGCTGGAAGTCCGCAATCAGGCCCGGGTGCATCTCTGGTTCGAGGCTCATTTCGGCGAGCCCTACGCACCGTTGACCTCCAGCGCCGAGGCCCTCTCCCGCTTCGTCGCGCCCTGTTTCGGGGTCGGCGTGCGCCTGGAGGACGACGACAGCCTGACCATCGCCGCGCCGTTCGGTCTAGAGGATCTGTTCTCCATGACCATCCGGCCCAACCCCAACCGGCCGCTGGCCAAGGGCTGGGCGAAGACCACGGCGTCAGCCCGCGCCCGCTGGCCGGAGATCACGGTGGTGGAGCCGTAACGGCGGCCGGCGGGGCCGCGGAGACGGTCAGGACGCCCCCCGCGTGTAGAGGTCCGAGACCCGGATCTCCATCCAACGGTCCACGCCGGTCAGCTCGGTGAAGCCGAACTGGCGGTACAGCCCGTGGGCGTCGGCGGTGGCCAGGTGCATGCGGCGAAAACCCTGCAGGTCCGGGTGGGCCTTTACGTAGGCCATCAGCGCCTTGCCCAGGCCCCGGCCGCGATGGGCCTCGTCCACAAACACGTCGCACAGCCAGCCGAACGTCGCCCGGTCGGTGACCACCCGCGCCATGGCCGCCATCTCCCCGTCCGGCGCATAGGCGGCGAACGTCAGGCTGCCCCGGACGGCGGCGGCGAAGGTGGCGTAGGGAATGCTCTTGCCCCAGTAGGATTCCTCGCTGATCCAGCGATGGGCGCGGCCGATGTCGAAGCGGACTGGATCGTCGCTGACGGTGAAGCCGTCGCCGGTGGTCGTCTCGAACGTCATCGCCTGCTCCCGCTCTTCGGATCGTCGACGAGGCTTGCCCCGACGGCCGTCCGACGCCATGTGCGCCTGACGGTCTTATCCGGGGAGATTCGAGCTTGCGCCAGTGGACAGTCGACGCCTTCGCGGCCGGGCCCTTCCGGGGCAATCCCGCCTGTGTGACCGAGCCCCAGCCAGAGTGGCGCGAAGACGCCTGGATGCAGGCGCTGGCGGCCGAGAATAACCAGGCCGAGACGGCCTATCTGCTCAGGACCGATGACCCGAGCCGCTTCGGTCTGCGCTGGTTCACCCCCGCGCTGGAGGTGCCGCTGTGCGGCCACGCCACCCTCGCGGCGGCCCATGTGCTGTTCGCGGAGCTGGGTCTGAAGGCCGAGGCCGTGACCTTCGAGACGAAGTCGGGACCGCTGATCGTGCGGCGACTTCCGGTCGGCTACGAAATGGACTTCCCGGCCAACCCGCCCCGGCGGACCGACCATCCGGCCGGCCTGGCCGAGGCGCTTGGCGCGACGCCGTCGGAGATTTGGGCCGGTTCCTATCTCGTCGCCGTCTTCGAGACGGAGGCCGAGATCCGGTCCCTGAAGCCCGACCTGGCCGCGCTCGAGAAGATCGCCGGCGAGGCCACCGGCGGGCGAGGCAACCTGTCGGTCGCGGCCCTCGCCGATGCCGGCAAGCCCTACGACGTGGTCAGCCGCTTCTTCGCGCCGGGCTCGGGCATTCCCGAGGATCCGGCCACGGGCTCGGCCCATTGCATCCTGTCGCCCCTGTGGTCGGCGAAGCTGAAGCGCAACGTCCTGAAATTCCACCAGGCCTTCCCGGGCCGGGGCGGCGATCTGGAGTGCGAGCATCGCGGGGAGCGGGTGCTGCTGCGCGGCGGGGCGGTGACGGTGCTTGAGGGCATGCTGCGCCTCTAGGAGGTGTCGCGGCGTACGAAAACGCCCCCGCCGGGGAGGGGGCGGGGGCGCTCGTTCGCGTCAGGCTGGCCGGGGGGGGAATTACCAGCGACGCGGGT
>ERZ761607.1320-NODE-1320-length-31929-cov-5.437127_pt1 | contig 31929 bp, 21 predicted proteins | sample MGYA00511164_ERZ761607 | MGnify/ENA primary metagenome ERZ761607 (study PRJEB28899, sample SAMN02445080) | bioreactor sludge metagenome | biome: EBPR sludge | place: Australia: Brisbane, Thorneside Wastewater Treatment Plant | collected 2011-06-22 ... | reverse complement strand
TCCACGCCGAGCCGGTGCAGGCCCTCGACCACATCGAGGCGCGTGGTGATGTTGCCGGCGTTGCCGTGGCAGTAGAGCACGGTGCCGCGCGCGGCGGGGTGGGGGATCCACCAGCCGTGCAACCGCGTCCCGTCGGTGGCCAGGAAGTCGACCGGCTCGTATCCGAGACCGCGCTGGCCGGGATGTCCCTCATCGCGGCGCGAGGGCTTGAACGTGTTGCTCCATTCAAACCAGCGCACGCCGCCGTACAGCAGGCCGATCACCGCGAAGAACAACAGCACCCCCACGATCAGACCTCGAACCGTCTCGGATAGGAGCGGAGAATCTTCGCCCCGCGTTCGGTCACCAGCACGGTGTCCTCGATGCGTACGCCGCCCAGGTCGGGGTCGTACAGGCCCGGTTCCACCGTCACCACGTGGCCTGCGGCCAGCGTGGAATCCACGGTGCTGATCGACGGGGCCTCGTGGATCTCCAGGCCGACGCCGTGGCCGGTGCCATGGAAGAAGCCGCGCACCACGCCATCCTTCACCGTCATCGGATAGCCCTGCTCCTCGAAGAACTGTGCGATCATGCCATGGATCGCCGGGCCCTTCACGCCGGGTCGGATCATGGCCAGCGCGCGGGCCTGCGCGGTCTTCACCGTCCGGTACAGCGCGGCCAGCGCGGGCGGGGGCGGTCCCTTGCAGAACGTGCGGGTGATATCGCCCCAGTAGTGCGACTGCTTGTGCTGCGGAAAGATGTCCACGACGATGGTCGTGCCGGCGCGCAGCGGACCGTGGCCGCGGTCGTGCGGGTCGGCGGCCTGCGCGCCGCCGGCCACGATGGTATCGCGCGCGGTGCAGCCGTGGCGCAGCAACACCAGGTCGATCTCCTCGCGCACACGCTCGGAACTCAGCACGCGGCCGCCGAGGCGCAACACGCCGCCGCGCCCGACCGTTGCCGTGCGCAACATCGCCTCCGCGGTGTGCATCGCGGCCACCGCGGCGCGCTGGGCCTGCGTGATGTGCGCCACTTCATCCGGCCGTTTGCGCGCACGGTCCGGGTACATCGCCCCGGCCCACACGGTCACGGCGATGCCGGCCTCCTCCAACGCGCGCAACATCGCTGCGGGGAAAAATGCGCCGACCACCACCTGCTTCACCCGGTGCGCTTGCACCGCAGCCACCACCCACGCGGCGAGACGGCGGCGTTGCTCCTTCGGTATGCCCAGTTCCTCCGGCAACACCACGCGCACACCCGGGCATTCCAGTTTCGCCCGACCGTACTCCAGCATCGGCACGACCAGCGTCCTGCGGCGACCACCGTCCACGAACACCACCGGATCCACCGGATGGAAGCCGCTGCCATACAACAGGTCGGAGCACTGACCCGCACCTTCCACGAGTACTTTCGTGCCTGTTAACTCTTTGGCCATAATCCTCCTCATCGACCCGCCATACGCCGGAGCCTCTCGCTTCGGTCGCGATGCTCCACCGCAAATCGCCTTGTTTTTCCCGTTTACCGTGTACAAACCACGCCTTCACCGAGCCTTAACGTCCAACACTACATGTAGTGATGAACGAAGACAACTTGCCGATACGTGGTGGGTATGAAAAAAAGGATGAACAAAAAAAAAATTTTCCCTTGTTCGCCCATCCCGCGGTGCATAGTGTCGGGCCGTCACAGGCAAAAAAGAGGCGACAACGCGGCTGTTAACAACTTGTTAATAACCGATCTGGCAAGGGGATAGAAACGTGGTGCGCGTGGGCTGGCTTCCGGTGGGGAAGCGTGATTTTTCGGGCTGCGGACACGGGTAATTTTTGGTTGAAACGTGCGTCGGTTTTGCTGCGTGACCTGGGTCATTGAAGTTGGTTGGTCGAGTTGGGTCACATTACATGAACGCTGCCGCGATATGGTCGAAGGCTTGCAAGCATCTGCGCGAAACCTTGTCCAAGGATGTGTTTGATCGCTGGATCGGGGTGATCGAGGTGAAGGAACAGACGGGCGACCAGTTGGTGTTGCGCGTCGCCAACAACTTCTACCAGAACTGGCTGGAGGAGAATTACCTTTCGCTGATCCAGGATGCGGTGACGGCGGCGAGTCCGCAGGAACTGAAGGTCACGTTGGAAGTGGACCGTTCGCAACCGGCACTGGCTGGTGGTGGCCTGGTGACGCCGTTGTCCGAACAACCCGAGGTGCCAGCTTCGTCCCCGGCTCCGGCTCCGGCCCCTTCGTCCCGCGTGGCCAAGTCCACTGTCGCGTTGAATTCGAAGTACACCTTCGACAAGTTCGTCGTCGGTTCCTCCAACAGTTTCGCCCATGCCGCTTCGCTCGCGGTCGCGCAGTCACCCGGCCGCGCCTACAACCCGCTGTTCCTGTACGGCGGGGTGGGGTTGGGCAAGACGCACCTGATGCAGGCCATCGGCAACCATGTGCACACGCAGGGCAAGGCTGCGGTCTGTTACGTGACCAGCGAGGCGTTGCTGAACGAATACATCGACGCGATCCAGAAGAAGGGGCTGGTGCAGTTCCGCAAGAAGTACCGGACTGCCGACGTGTTGCTGATCGACGACATCCAGTTCCTCGGCGGCAAGGAGCGCATGCAGGAGGAGTTCTTCCACACCTTCAACGCGCTGTTCGACAACCACAAGCAGATCGTCATGACCTGCGACCGGCCGGCCAGCGAGATCCCGGGTCTCGAGCACCGCCTGGTCTCGCGCTTCGAGTGGGGCCTGGTGACCGAGCTGGAGCTGCCCGATGTCGAGACCCGCATCGCCATCCTGCGGAACAAGCAGGACCAGTTGAACATCAAGCTGCCCGATGACGTCCTGAACTACCTCGCCGAGAACATCCGCGCGAACATCCGCCGCCTCGAGGGCGCGCTGATCCGCGTGGTGTCCTTCTCCTCGCTCACCGGCAAACCGATCACTATCCAGTCGGTCGAGTACCTGTTGCGCGACACCCTTGACCAGGAGCAGCAGCACATCCTGACCATCGAGGAGATCCAGAAGGTCGTCTCCGAGTTCTACGACATCCGCATGGGCGACATGTCCAGCAACCGCCGCCCCCAGGCCATCGCCTTCCCGCGCCAGGTCGCGATGTACCTCAGCCGCGAGATGACCAACCAGTCCCTCCCGTCGATCGGCCAGGCCTTCAACAAGAACCACGCCACCGTCATGCATGCCTGCAAGTTGGTGACCGAACGCCTGAAGGGCGACGCCACCTTCCGGCAATCGATGGTGCTCCTCCAGCAGCGCCTCACCCGCAAGGGATGAGGGAAGAACGGTTGATGGGCATGGGGATCGCTGCATGATCCATCAACCATTTCCCATCAACCATAGTCCATCCCCATTCCCAACTTCATTCCATGCTCCCGGGCCTGTTCATAAACCCGCCATGGCCTGTTAACAGGTGCATGCTTCCTGTGCATGGCTGTGGACAAGGTGCGGACCTGTCGGTAACCGGGGGGTTCGGCGGGCTTTCTGCACAGGGTTTTCATTGCCGTAACCAGCGCAAGGAAAAGGGGCAAGGTTGGTTGTTGCATCTGTACACAAGACATACTACTACTACGGAATCTATAGATAAAAGAATTCCATTATTCTCGTAGTGGACAACAACGCGTTGGAGACTCCCGCATGAAACTGGCCGCCAGCAAAGAGAACATCCTGGAAGGGTTGCAGAAGATCCAGTCGGGTATCAGCAGCCGCAACACCCTGCCCATTCTCAACAACGTCCTCCTGCGCGCCAAGGACGGCTCGGTGCAGCTTACCGCGACCGACCTCGAGGTGAGTGTCCAGACGACCTTTGAAGCCAAGGTGGCCCGCGAGGGCGCGACCACGCTACCGGCGCGCCGCCTGTTCAGCATCATCAAGGAACTGCCGGCCTCGGACATCGAGTTGACGGTGGACGACAAGGACACCGCGACGATCAAGGCCGGTTCCTCCGTCTTCAAGATCATCGGCATTTCCGACGAGGAGTTTCCCCCGATCCCGCAGTTCGAGGGCCAGCGCACCTTTACCCTCGACCAGGGCCTGTTCAAGAAGATGCTCGCGGCGACCTACTACTCGTCCTCGAACGAGGAGTCGCGTTACGTGCTGAACGGCGTGTTGCTGAGTTTCAAGGACGACAAGGTGACCGTGGTGGCGACCGATGGCCGCCGCATGGCCCTGTTCGAGCAGGAAGTGGAGTTTCCCGAGTCCTCATCCGGCGATTTCATCATTCCGAACAAGACCATCGTCGAACTGGTCAAGACCCTCGGTGCCGAAGGTCCGGTGAAGATCATGATCGGCGACAACCAGGCCGCCTTTGCCTACGGCAACCTGCTGATCATCACCAAGCTGATCGACGGCACCTTCCCGAACTTCCGCCAGGTCATTCCCTCGCAGTGCGAGGAGCGGGTCAGCCTCGAGCGCGAGCAGTTGCTCAACGCGGTGCGCCGCGTCTCGCTGGTCAACGACAAGACCAGCTCGGTCACCCTCGCCTTCGAGAAGGACAACCTCACCATCTCCACCTCCTCGGCCGAGGTCGGCGAAGCCAGTGAATCGATGGCCATCAAGTACCGCGGCAAGGCGATGGGCATCGCCTTCAACCCGGATTTCATGATGGACTGCCTGCGCAACCTCACCACCGACGAAGTCGCCCTCGAGTTCAGCGACGAACTCAGCCCCGGCGTGATGAAGTGCGACGCCCCGTTCCTGTACGTGCTGATGCCGATGCGGATCCGGTAAGCGAAGACGCAACTTGCAACATCCAACACTCAACATCCAACGTTCAGTTGTGGATAGGCGCGCGGTGATCGCGCGCCTTTTCATTCAAGCCCGCTGAAGGTGTCCGCCATTGAACGTTGGATGTTGAACGTTGCACCGTGCGAAGCGCGGTGTTGGTTGCCGGACTAGGGCTCGAACCTAGACAAAGAGATTCAGAGTCTCTTGTGCTACCATTACACCATCCGGCAATCGGAGAAGCATCAAAACTAAGGGGAATACCCGTTCAAGTCAAGTAGAGGCATGGCTGGTCACGGGTTCTACTCCATGGTAACATCGGTCGCGACGGCGCTGCAGGTAGGGAGTCAATGCGATGACGAGCATCAAGAAAGCGGGAAGTGTCCTCTGGCTGTTGCGCCATGCCGCGGCGGTGGAGGCGGATGCGTACGATGGCGACGACCTCGCGCGCCCGCTGACCCCGGCCGGGCGGCGGATCGCCCGGAGCGCCTTCGCCCGCCTGGCCGCGGCGCGGCCTGCCCCGGACCGGGTGATCGCGTCCGCCGCGGTGCGCGCCCGCCAGACCGCCGACCTGTTCGTCCGGGCCTTTGACCTGCCTGGCTACCAGGTCGATCATGCGCTCAACCCCGGAGCCCGCCGCCGTATTCTCCGCACCCTCGCCCTCGCTGCCCTCGCCGAGGTGCGTCACGTCGTCCTGGTCGGCCATGAACCCGACTTCACCCGCGCCGCCGCGTCGCTGCTCGGTACACCCGAACTCGACCTGAAACTGGAAAAAACAGGGTTGATCGAACTCGAACTGGACGCCCGCCGCACCTTCCGCCTGCTTGCACTGATCCCGCCCGATCTGCTCACCATGGAGTGACATTGCGGACCGGCCGTCCAACCCGTTCGCACCCGATCGACCATTGCAGTTTGCCCGTTCACCGACTACAGTGCCACCGGACCACGGAACGGCATGAACACGCGCAAGGACAACGTTGACCTGATCTGCAGCATCGGCGAACTGGCCGGGCTCTTCGAGAAGAGCCAGAGCCTGGGGGATTTCCTCCAGACGGTGGTCAACATCGTCGCCTACCACATGCGTGCCGCGGTCTGCTCGGTGTACCTCTACGAGGACGAGACGCAGGAACTGGTGCTGACCGCGACCCAGGGCCTCGACCTCAAGGCCCGCCAGGTGCGGCTCAAACTCGGCGAAGGCCTGACCGGCACCGCGCTGAAGGAACTGCGCCCGATCCGCGAGGGCAGCGGTTCGAAGAATCCAAACTTCAAGTTCATCCCCGGCATCAGCGAGGAGAAGTACCAGGCGTTTCTCGCCGTTCCGATCCTGCGCGGTCTCGTACGCATCGGGGTGCTCGTACTCCAGGATCCGGTCGCCGACTACTTCGACGAGAATGACACCAAGGCCTTGCAGGCCATCGCCGCGCAGCTTGCCACCACCATCGAGAACGCCAAGTTGCTGATGGCGCTGCACAAGATCAGCAACGAGAAGCCGGCCGCACCAAAAGCTGACGAACAACCGCTCAAGGACGTCAAGTTCATCCGCGGCAAGCCGGCTGCGCGCGGCCATGCCACCGGCCGCCCGACCATCTTCGGCGGGGCGATGGACCGGTTTGTGGTCGATGACGCCGCGCCGGGCACCGCCAGTACCCTCGCCGATTTCCAGCGCGCCCTGCGCGACACCGAACAGCAGCTCGAAGCCTTGCAGACCAGCATGGAGGAACAACTCGCCGACGTCGCCTCGATGATCTTCAGTGCACACCTGCTGATCGTGAAGGACCCGAAGTTCTCCGGGGCGATGGAAGCGTTGATCCGCCAGGGCGAGGCCCCGCCGCAGGCCATCTACAAGGTGGTCAACCAGTACATCAACCTCTTCTCGGCCAGCCAGAATCCCCGCCTGCGCGAGAAGGTGCAGGACCTGAAGGACCTTGGTCGCCGCCTGCTGCAGAACCTGCGCGCCGACCAGGAAACCCACGCCGACTATGCCGGACACATCGTCATCGCGGGTGAACTGCTGCCGTCGGACGTACTGAAGTTGTCGGCCCAGAACGCCGAGGGCATCGTCCAGGTCGGCGGTGCGGTCACCTCCCACATCGCCATCCTCGCGCGCTCGCTGAACCTGCCGATGGTCGTGGTCGAGGAAGCGCGCCTGTTCCAGGCGGCCGCCGACCACACGCTGCTGATCGATGGTGACCAGGGCAATGTGTACATCGATCCGGACGAGACGGTGCGCCGCAGTTTCGCCGACCTCGATGCCAGCCGCCGCGAGGCCGAGGAATACGCCGCGAACATGCAGGAGGAGACGTGGACCGCCGACCGCGTGCGTGTCCGCATCCTCGCCAACATCAACATGCTCAGCGAGCTGGCCAACGCGCGCAAGCTCAAGGCGGAGGGCGTCGGCCTCTACCGCAGCGAGTTCCCCTTCATCGTGCGCAACAGCTTCCCCTCCGAGGAGGAGCAGTACCGCATCTACAAGATCATCCTCGATGAGATGGCGGGCCGCGATGTCGTCTTCCGCACCCTCGATGTCGGCGGCGACAAGATGCTGTCCTATTTCCCGAACGTGTCGGAAAGCAATCCGTTCCTCGGCCTGCGGGCGATCCGCTTCTCGTTCCGCTACAAGGATGTGTTCAACCAGCAGTTGCGCGCGTTGCTGCGCGCCGGGGTCGGGTCGGACCTGAAGATCATGTTCCCGATGATTTCGTCGGTGGACGATTTCCTCCAGGCCCGCGAGATGGTCGGTGCGTGTGTGGCCAAGCTGGGCGCCGAGGGGGTCGAACACAATGCGTTGCCGCGGCTCGGGGCGATGATCGAACTGCCTGCTGCGGTGGAGGTCGCTGCGGAACTCGCGATCGAGGCGGACTTCCTCTCCATCGGCGGCAACGACCTCGTGCAGTACATGCTGGCGGTGGACCGCACCAACCAGCACATCTCCGATCTCTATGTCTCTCATCATCCGGCCGTGCTGCGCGCGCTCAAGCGCGTGGCCGATGCGGCAGCCCATGCCGGCACGCCGTTGTCGTTCTGCGGCGAGATGGCCGCCGACGCGAAGATGCTCCCGTTCCTGCTCGGCATCGGCATCCGGCAGTACAGCGTCGAATCGCGCGCGATCCCTTCCGTCCACCGCACCCTGTCATCGCTGCAGGTCAGCGCCTGCGAGGCGCTGGTGGACCGGCTGCTTCTCATGGGCCGTATTGCCGATGTGGAGGCCGCGATCAGGCAAGCGTGAACCCCCTGCGGACAAACGGGGAATCCGGGGTGAGGCGCGGCGCGGGATGGATCATCGCCCTCCTCGCCATCGCAGCCGCATGCCGTGTCGTGGCCGCGCCGATGAAACCCCTCTATACCCTTGTTCCCATCTCCGCGCCGGGCGGTGGCGCGACCCGCGCCTGGGCGTTGAACAGCCAGGGCGTTGTGGTCGGCGAAATGGAAACAGGAGACAACGAGGTACACGCCTTCATCTGGTCATCGGACAAGGGCTTGCGCGAACTGGGCACCCTCGGGGGACGCAACAGCCGGGCACTGGATATCACCGACCAGGGTGTCGTGGTCGGCGAATCGGAAACCACCGCTGGCGAGATGCGGCCCTTCCTCTGGACAGAATCGACGGGAATGCGCGCCCTTCCCGTGACCACCTCGACCGTGCATGGAACGGCCATCGCCGCGAACGAGCGCGGCCAGGTGGTCGGGATGATCGAGGATGCCGACGGACAACGAGCCGCGTGGTGGGAGGACGGCACGGTACGACTGCTCCCGCGCCTGCCGGGAGCCGGTGCGTTCCAGGCGCTGGACGTGAACAAGGGCGGTGATGTGGTCGGCCAGATCCAGACCGGAGCCGAGGAAGCATTTGCCGGACACGCCTTCTATTTTCCGGCCGGGTTGGCCGCGCGCAACCTTACCGATTTCCGGCTGGTCTCCGCCTTTGCCGGCAGTGCCGCGGTCGCCCTCAACGATGCGGGCGAGGCCGTCGGTTACACCATGGTGGATTCGGCACGGGTGCGCGCCTTCCGTTACCGGCCGGGTGCGGGCTTCACCCTGCTCGAGGATCACCGCGCGCTCTACAGCAGTGCCCGCGAGCTGAACGCCCGCGGTGATGTGGTCGGCTCGTGCATCCCGTCCTACTGGTCCGATGAACTCGCCTGTGCCTGGCTGGAGGGCCGCTGGTTCGACTTGAACGAGATTACCGACACCGGACCGGACTGGTGGCTGGTCCAGGCGACCGGTATCAACCACCGCCGCGACATCACCGGGTATGGCTTGCGCGGCGAACGGCATACCGCATTCCTGCTCCGCGTTGAATCCGATGCGGATCCGGCAACCTGGCCGGCCACCGTGCTGACCCTCCGTGACCTGACCGAGCCGAATCAACGCGATCGTTCCTCCATACTCGCGGTTGAACCGCCGCCGGGATTGAGCGTGCGCAGGATCCTGTTCATGGAAAACGGCGTGGTCATCGGCGCGGTCGAGGAGCCCCCGTACGAGTGGGGCTGGCACGGATCCCGCGACGGCGCGTATGAATTCATGGCTGAACTGATCGATGACCACGGCCGACGCTACCGCACACCGCGCCGGTTTCTCGAGGCCGAGTAACCCGGCTCGCACCGGCCAATCACCCGCCGTTCGGAATTCGCTGGTCCGTCCGCGCGCCGGTCAGTTATAAACGGGGCGAAACGCAAGGGGGCCGCATGCTCGAGATCAACGGCTACGAGATCATGGAGAAAATCGCCGACGGAGGCATGGCCACCGTCTGGAAGGCGCGCCAGCTTTCCCTCGACCGGCTCGTCGCGATCAAGATCCTCGACGCCTCTTCGCTGCCCGACCAGGAGGCGCGCGACCGCTTCCGCAGCGAAGCCCAGCTCGCCGCGAAGCTGAACCATCCCGGCATCGTCCAGGTGATCGATACCGGTGAAACCGCCGGCACCACCTACCTGGTCATGGAGTATGTGGACGGTCCCACGGTAGGCGACCTGATCCGCCAGGATGGCTTCCTTCCCGAAGCCCGCGCCCTTGAACTCGTCGCCCAGGTTTCCCGCGCCCTCGCCTACGCCTGGGAGAAACATTGCCTGATCCACTGCGACCTCAAGCCCGACAACCTTCTGGTGGACCGCGTGTCCGGCCTGGTCAAGGTCGCCGACTTCGGCCTCGCCCGCCTGATCGGCCTGCTCCAGGCGCGCAGCGACAGCGGGGTTATTCTCGGCACCCCGAACTACACCGCGCCGGAAGTGTCGCAGGGCGAGACCGACCTCGACTGCCGCACCGACCTCTATTCCCTGGCCGCGACCTTGTACCACATGGTGACCGGTGTGTTGCCGTTCCGCGAAGCGCCGGGTAGCCAGGCCATGAACCGCCACGAGACCGATTACCTTGACGATCCGGCCGTGCTGAATCCGCGGGTGACGGCACCGGTTGCCTGGCTGATCGAAAAATGGATGGTCAAAGACCGCGCCTTGCGTCCGCATTTCTGGACCCTCGCGCTGAAGGACCTCGAGGCAGTCCGCAAGGGACGCCTGCCCGAGCCGCCCCTGCCCGAGATCGGCGCGAGCACGATTCGCCGCGATCCCGGGCGCGCCGCAGTGAAGCCCGCCATCGTCGTGCCCCCGGCTGATGGTCCGCGCAAACTGGTACTGCGCAAGACGGAGTTGCCGGCGAACCTGCCACCACCGCACCGCAGCGGAGGCGGGCTCGCTCGCGCCGCCGGTTCGCTGTTCAGCCTGCTCGTCACCGCCGCGGCACTCTATGGCGTGGCCTGGTACCACGGACATGTTCCGGACCCGCGCGACCTGCTCGCCCGCTTCACCACCCCGCAACCGGACCCCGTCGAGCAACACGCCGATCCATCCGCATCCGCTCCCTCTGCGGCGGAAACGCCGGCGGTCGAGTCGCGCGATTCCGGGCCCTGGCGCAACGAAAACTACCTGGCCGGGGCGAAGTTGTTCAACCAAGCGCTGGCCGATTACACGACCTTCCAGCGCACCCGCCAGAACCCGGAGGTGCTCGCGACCGTCACGGAGAATTGCCGCAAGGCCATCGAACATTTCGAAGCCTGCCGTGATTTCGCCCCGGAGCATATCAACATCGGCGCCTACATCGACCAGTGTTACGGGCTTCTCGCAAACGTACGGCACTCGACCCAGCTCGATACCGGCGCGCAGGCCGCACCATCGTCGAGCGTGCCGACCGCACGCGATGACCTGATCGTGATCGAAGCGGCAGATGGCCCGTCGGTCCGCTCGACCGCTGCGCGTCCTTCCGCCGGGTCCTCCGTGGTGTTTGTCGATGACGGGAAGGCGGCGGCCCCCGCTCCGGAGGAAAAGGTCGTGTCGAAGTTGCGCCTCTCGCTGGGCGATACCTGGCGCACCCCGAATGCCGGAAGTTTCGAGTACGGCGTGGACCTGCGCCGGCTGCTGGCGCGGCACGTGCAGCCGTCGGACGCGCTGGAGGTCGAGTCCGGGGTCACCCTGTATCCCGGCATCACCACCATGATGTCGGCGCGTGAAGCGGTTCGGGTCCTGAGGCAGGAACTGCCGATCCGCCGTCCGCTCATCGCGCCGGGCTTTCCCTCGGGTGCGTTGTTCACCTATGTTTTCACCGGTGACTTTACCGGTGCGCAGCAACTCACCCTCGTGGTGGATCGCAATGACCGCGTGGTGATGGCCCAGCTCAACGATGAACGACCGGCCGCCGCACGGATGGAGCCGGCCTTGTTCTCTGCCAACTGGAAGGCGTATGACTTTGTCAACACGCGGAAACGCGAGGCGGCGGACGGCTTGATCGCCCACCGGGTCCGGAGCAACGACAGCCTGGTGCGCATCGATACCGAACTCGCGGCCGCCGGGGATGCTGCGTCCCGCACCGTGCAGACGCGGGTGATGCTGATGATGCCGGCGCAGATGGCCTCGCTGTTGCTGCAGGTCAACGCCGGACCGTGACCTCGTTCGCGGTCATCGGAACCGGCGCGCTCGGAGGATATTACGGTGCGCGCCTCGCCCAGTCCGGCGCGGACGTTCATGCCTTGTGCCGCCGCGATGCCGCCTGGGTGCGCGACCACGGCCTCGTCGTCGAGTCGGTCGGCCGCGCCATGCTCCACGCCCGTGTGAATGCCTGCGAAACCGTATCGGCCATGCCGCGGTGCGATGCCGTGATCGTCGCGTTGAAGACTACCGCCAACGCGGTGCTGTCCGAATTGCTGCCGCCGGTGGTGAAGCCGGGCGGGGTGGTGCTGGTGTTGCAGAACGGATGGGGCGTCGAGGACGATGCGGCGCAGGCTGCGCCGGGGGTGCCGGTGTTCGGCGGCCTGTGTTTCATCGGCGCCAACAAGACCGGACCGGGGTGGGTGCGGCATCTCGACTACGGCGACATCCTGCTCGGATGGCACGAGGGGAGCAGTTCCCCGGCGGAGGCGCACGCGTGGCGGACCCGCCTCGTCGAAGCCTTCAACGCCGCGCGGGTCCCGGTCACCGTCGCCGACGACCTGCGCCTCGCGCGGTGGCGCAAGCTCGTCTGGAACATCCCGTACAACGGGCTGTCGGTCCTGCACCGCGCCACCACGGATGTGATCATGGGGGATGCGGCGCTGCGGGCGGAGGTCGTCGCGCTGATGCGCGAGGTGCAGGTCCTCGCCGCCGCCGACGGGTGCGCCGTCGAGGATTCATTCATCCAGCAGATGCTCGACGTCACCGATCGGATGAACCCGTACAAGACCAGCATGCTGCTCGACGCCGAGGCCGGCAAGCCGCTCGAGCTCGAGGCGATCTACGCGCGCCCGCTCGCTCTCGCTGCGCGCCTCGGGGCGCCCGCGCCGCGGATTGCCGCACTGCTCCAGCGCCTCGCCGGCGGGCACGCCTGACCGCACGAACGAGGTGAGGCCAGAAAGCCCACCGGACCGGCGATGGCGCGACCGGTCAGGGAAGGCGCACGGTGTAGCGGTAGCTGCGACGATCCAGCGTGTTCGTGTCCACCATCGTGATGGAACCGAATTGGCCGGTCACGCTCCCGCCCACCGCGCTCCAGATTCCGGTCTCGACAGCGTCGGATCCCTGCAGGGTGTACACGCGCACCGGGGAGGCGGGGAAGGTGACAGTGCGGTTCGTACCGACGTCGAACGCGGTGATGACCGGGAACTGCTCGTCGTTGTTGGCTGCCGTATCGGCGAGGTATTCTTCGTAGTCGCTGACCCCATCGAGATCGAAGTCGGCGGTGGGCGCGTTGGACGAGGCGGGGTTCAGGCCGTAGAGGATTTCCCAGTAGTCCGGGATGCCGTCGTTGTCGCCGTCCAGTGCGGTTTCGGAGACGATGCCGGACGGGGTCACCGCGAGTTCGGACGTGTTGCCATCCGGATCGGTCGCTGTGGCGGACAGGTATTCGCCCGCAGCGAGGGTAAACAGGAAACCGCCCGTGAACGTACCCACCCCGCCGGCATCGGTCGTGGTGAACGTGCGGCCGATGTACCGGAAGGCGCTCGCGTTGGTGCCTTGGGCGCGGAAGACATCGATGGCGTAGGTTGTGGACGGGGCGCTGGTCAGCACGCCTTGTGCGTACAGGAACCCGCCGGGCGACACGATGAAACCGCCGGTCACCCGGGGCCGGTTCTGCAGGCGGTTCGGGCCTTCATCCGCATCGTTCACGTCGTTGGTGTTGAAGCCGAGTACGCCGAGATCGATGTTGAGGCGCGCGCTGTTGCCGTAGATCAGGTTGCGCGCCACATCGTTGTTCAGCGCGTTGGTGCCGGTGACAAGCACGCCGCCGTTGTTGCGGGTGATCAGGTTGCGTTCCTCGGCGGTGAACCCGCCCAGCACGGTGTTGCGGGCGTTGGTGATGATCACGCCCCACGAGGAGTTGGTCATCGGTTCGAGGTTGTATTCCCCGATGAAGTTGCCCTGGACCACATTGGCGAAACTGCCGGTGCCGCCGATGTAGAGCGGCTCGGCGAGCTGGCCGAACACATTGCCGGCAATGCGGTTGCTCGGCGCGTTGTTGATGAATAGCCCGCGGCTCGCGTCGTGGTTGGTGAAGGTCGCGCCGAAGCGCTGCACGCCGATGAAATTGCCGAGGATCTGGTGTCCGGCGGACGGGCCATCGACGATGAACTCGGTGGTGCTCCCGTTGCGCGCGACGACATTGGCTTCCGCGCTGTTGGTGCCGCCGAAAAAGACGCCTACGGCGCCGGCGCGGATCCGCACGCCGCCGGAGGCGTTGGGGATTGGGGTGACACCGTCGGCGGCGAGGCCGATGGTGTTGCCGAGCACGCGGGCGTTGCGGCCGGTGTTGATCTCGATGCCGAAGGAGCTGTTGCCGGAAATCACATTGCCGAGAACCCCTGTTCCGCCGATGGTTACATCCGATGCATCGACACCCAAGCCGGTCGTCCCGTTGCGGATGGCCGCGTCGCCGCTTGCGTTCAGGCCGATGTAGTTGCCCTGCACCACGACGTTCGAGGATGATCCGCCAACGACCAGGCCGGTCAGCCGGCTGGAGGCGATCACGTTGCGGAGTCCACCCGCGCCGCCGATGAGCACGTTGGTGGCATTGTTGATGGAGATGCCATACTGCTTGTTGGAAATACCAGCGTTGCCGGAGGAATCCAGGCCCACATAATTGCCCTGCACCACCGTGCCCGAGCCCCCGTTGATGGAGATGCCATTGAGGTTGTTGCCCGCGATCTGGTTGAAGCCGTCGGGGCCGCCGATGACGGTGTCGAACGCATCCACGTAGATGCCGCTCGAACCGTTCGTGACGGCGACCGTGCGGGTGAAATCCACCCCGATGTAATTCACCTGCACCCGGGTGTCCCGGGCCAGCCCGCGGACCACCACGCCGTCACTCAGGTTGCCGCTGATGAAATTGCCGCCGAAGAAGATCGGCAGGCCGACCTGCGTTTCGCGTGCGTCCAAGATATCGACTCCGTAATAATTCGGGTGCCGGTTCGCCGCGTTATCCATGCCGATCACATTGGAAAAAAGAATGTTGCCGTAGGCGTTGGTGCCGTTCACGCGCACCCCGGCACCCGAACCCTGGCTGTTGCCGATGTAGTTGTTCGGACCGATCCGGTTCGTGGAGGCCTGGAATACCTCGATGCCGTTGCCGGAGTTGCCAATCGCCACGAAGCCGGTGCTCATGCCGATGTAGTTGTTCCGGATGTCGTTTTCGCGCGTGTTCGTATCGCGGATGCTGATGCCGGATCCGCCGTTGCCGGCGATGACGTTGGCGAGCGCATAGCTCGTACCTCCAACGAGGTTGCTGTAGGCGCCCCCGGAGATGTCGATGCCCGAATAACGGTTGCTCAAGGATGCCGATCCCGTCGGATCGGTGCCGATCCGATTGCCGGCCACGACGTTGTTGAACGAGCCGCTCCCGCTGATCAACACGCCATAATACTGGTTGCCGGAAATCGTATTGGCTTCGTTGGTGTAGGCGCCGCCGATGGTATTGCGGGAGGCATGGAAGATGTTGACGCCGTAACTGTTGTTCGGAAAGACCTCGCCGTTGGGTCCGCAGCCGATCAGGTTGCCGATCACGCGGTTGCCCTGGGCGTTGGTGCCGGTGATGTAGATGCCGGAGCCGGAGCCGCCGATCACGTTGCGGGCGGAAGAGCTCACCCCGCCGATCACATTGTTCGAGGCGTTAAGGATGTAGATGCCGGTCTGCCCGCCGGCGATCACGGTGTTTCCGGTGTTGACGCCGATCCAGTTTCCCTGGACGACGTTGCTGTAGCACAGGGCCGAACCCGAGGCGCTGATGTACACCTGGTGGAATTCGGAAGCGCCAAAGCGGTTACCTTGACCGGCCGCGGCACCGCCCACCAGGTTGGACATTCCGTTGAGGATGTGAACACCGATGTCGTTGGTAAGCGGTGTCATGCCGTCGGCGGCCAGTCCGATGTAGTTGCCGCGGAGCTGGTTGTTGTAGGCGGTCGGACTGATCAGCAGGAACCCCTCCAGCAGGACGCCTTCCGCGGTGTTGCCGGCGATGATGTTTCGTTCGTTGGCGGTCGTTCCGCCGATGATGTTGCCGGCGCCACCCCAGGAATGGATGCCTTTCCGGTTGGGCAGGGCGATGGTGCCGGTAACGTCGGTGCCGATGAAGTTGCCGCGGATGGTGTTGGCCGAGGACATCCAGACGTACCCGCCGTTCGGGGCGAGCAGGATGCCGGCACCGTTGGTGTGGCCGGAGATGACCTGCGGGTAATCCGGATGGCCCTCGATGGTGATCCCGCTGGCATAGTTCAGGCGGATGCCGTTTTCGCCGTTCGGGGCCGGCGTGACGCCGTCGGCCTCGACGCCGATGAAATTGCCGCGGATGACGACGGTGCTGTTGGTGAAGATGGAGATGCCGTTGGTGTGGTTGTTGATGATGATGTTCCGGTTGGTCACGTGCGAGCCGCCGATCACGCCGGCGGTGGCGACGATGCCGACCCCGTTGTCGTCAATCACGCATCCATTGACGATCGATTGGCTGCCGATGCCCTGGAAAAAGCCGGTCACCCGCACACCCCGGATGTGGGCGTTGTTGTGCTGGGCGATCAAGCCGGTGCCGAACACGCTGGTCGAGGGCCCCCGGATCACGATCAACGGGGTGTTGGTATACCCCGGTTGCGAATCACCGCGGATCGAGGTCGCATTGGTGATGTTCGGCAGTTGCGCGCCGGTGATGGTGATCACGTGCGGACCCGCGCCGGGGATGTTGAATGCGACCACATTCGGTGGTGCGCTGGACAAGGCGCTGGTGATCGCCCACCGCAATGACCCGCCGCCCGAGTCGTTGGTGTTGATCACGGTATAGGTCGCGGCGTGGACCTGATTCGTGGCAACCAACAGACCCAGACACAAACCCATGGCAACAAACGTAGATTTCATACCGACTCCTTGTTCAACCACGCAACCGCCCCGAACACATCCGGGACGGGCCGGCGCGCATAGGGGTTAACAGTAGGGGCCTCTAGTCCGTTGCGCCATACGCCGTTTGGCGTAGGGGGGTGATCCCGGGAGGCCTGTGTCGGGAATGGCGGGCTGCGGACGATCTAATTGTTTGCCGGACAACGGGATGTGATGTGTTGTGGGCGGCCGGAGGGCCGGTTCAGCGGCTGAGGTGTTCGATGGCGATCAGGCTGGCCGCGCCGCGTTTTTCGACCCCGAGTTTAGCGTAGATGTGTTCGAGGTGTTTTTTGACCGTCGCCTCGGCGACGTCGAGGATGGCGGCGACCTCGGCATTGCTTTTGCCCTGGGCGACCCAGAGCAGGGTTTCCGCCTGTTTGGGGGAGAGGCCGAGCGCCTCGAGCGGACGCGGGTCGGCGAAGTTGGGTGGTTGGCGGTACCCGGCGAACCGGGCCAGGCGGGTCTGGATGGCCTGGAGCAGGTCGCCAAAGGCGACCGGTTTGACGAGGTAGTCGTCGGCACCGGTGACCATGCCCAGGCGGATGTCGCTCTTCTCGCCTCGGGCGGTGAGGAAGATGAACGGGATCGGGGCGATCGCGGGATCGGCGCGCAGCGCGGCGAGTACCCCGAAGCCATCCATGCCGGGAAGCTGGATGTCGCACACCACCAGATCGGGGTGGTGTTGGTGGATGATGGCCAAGCCATCTGGTCCGGTCATCGCCTCGTGAACGGTGAACCCCTCCAGACGCAGCAACAGGACCAGGCTGTGGCGCAGGTCGGGTTCGTCCTCGATCAGGACCAACGAGGTCATGATGCTTCCGGAGGGGTGGTTGGCAGCGTGACCCGGAAGGTGCTGCCACGGTTCGGTTCGCTGGTCAGGGTCAGGGTGCCGCCCATGCGTTCAGCGCAGCGTCGGGCGATGGCCAGACCGAGGCCGCTGCCGGGCCGGGAGCCCACGTTCGAGGCGCGGAAGAATCCCTCGAACAGGTGGCGTTGGTCGGCCTCGCTAATGCCGATGCCCTGGTCCTCGACCGCGATGGTCAGGGCATTCGCCGTGCGGGACAGGCGGATGACCACTGGCGCATCCGGCGGAGAGTACTTGCAGGCGTTGGACACGAGGTTGCCGAGGATGTGCAGGAGCAGGGCTTCGTCGAGGCGGGTGCGGCCGGAGGATGGCCACCCGGTGTGTTCGATCGCGACGCGGGTGCGGTCGTCCGGGGCGGGGCAAAACTGTTCCAGGTGTTCGGTGATCCAGATCGGCAGGTCCAGTTCCGTGGATTTCAGGTGGTAGTGGCGACCGTCGAGACGCCCGAGCAGCAGGATGTGCTCCATCATGCCGGCCATGCGTCGTACCGCGGTCTGGATCGAGACGAATTGTTTGTCCCGCTCGCCGGGTTCCAGCCGTTCGCCGTGGCGTTGCAGCAAATCGGTCGCGGTCTGAATCACACCCAGCGGGGTACGGAACTCGTGGCTGACCATGCCGACGAAGCTGGTCTTGAGTTGGTTCAGTTGACGTTCGGCATCGAGGGCGGTGCGAAGCTCCTGTTCCGACGTGCGCAGTTCCTCCGTGCGTTCGGCCACGCGGGCCTCGAGGATCTGGTTCAGGTCGCGCAGGGTCTCCTCGGCCTGCTTGAGCTCGGTGATGTCGTGGTGGACCACGACCACTTCGCGGAGGATGCCGTCCGGGGTGATGACCGGGAACACCGTGCCGCCAATCCAGCGCATCGCGGTCGGGTGGTTGCGCACGGGGAACTTCACCGGGGGAACGAAGACGATTTCTCCGGCGAACGCCCGCCGGATATGGTTCAGGGCGCCGGTCTGCTCCAGCACCGGATCCTGCAGCACGTTGAAGGCGTAGGCTTCCTCGTCGCTCAGGCCGAACAGGTTCGACCAGGCGCGGTTGAAGCGGATGGTCTGACCCTCGGGCGAGAAGATCTGGATGCTCAACGGACTCTGCTCGAACAGCAGCCTCCACCGCTCTTCGGTTGTTTTCTGGTCCAAGGGTTCCATGCGATACCCGACAAGACTAGCCGGAATATGCTGCGGCGACTACCGGAAACAGAGCGGGGGTGGAGCAGCCCGGCACTCTCAGGCGACGCCGAAGATCCAGCCTTCGAGCGGATCGCCGGACGTCCAGATTGCCGCATGGCCGGCGAGGGAGCGCAGGGCGTCGGCGGCCAGCACGGCGTCGAATTCGTCTTCCGTGCGATAAGCGGCGCGGTCGATGGATGTGGTACGGGCATACAGGCGCGGGAAGATTTCCACGACGACAAGGTCGGCGCCGTCGATGGGGTCGAACGGCCACACCGCGACGCGCAGGTCGCGCTGTTGCGAAAGCCGGTGCAGCATCCGCATGCCGGCGAGGGAGCCGACCCCGACCGAGGCCGGGCCGACCCCGTTGAACATGCAGGAGGGGCGGGTTGGGCAGGCCCGTTCGGTGCGGCGCAGGCGGCGGTTGCTGAACCAGCGGCCGCGGTGTTTGTGCACGTTGAACAACGGAGCGAGGGGCGAGGGAGGGCGTGCCGCCGCGCCGCCGTAGAGATCGGGCGCGTCCCCGGCCAGGGTATCGATCAAGGCCCAGACGGTTTTCGCGTCGGATGGCGAACCTTCGATGGCCGGGAAGTACGCCTGCGCGTCGTGGAACGGGTAGGCGAACCCGAAGTCGAAGCCGGCGAGCACCGGACCCTGTTCGCGGGCGCGGGTGCCGACGTAGTCCATCACGCCGCAGCGCGTCCACGAGGGCGTGCGCCGGACCAGGCGCGGGGTGGCCCGCCCGGGGCGGCACGACGCGACCTGCAGGCCGGGCAGGCGCGGGCTTTTCGCGCCCGACCAGTCCACGGCGATGAACTCCTGAAAATCCGGCGGCATGGGGTACACTACGCCATGCGTGGCGTGAAGAAACAACACCTCCCGGAAAAAACCTGCGCGGCCTGCGGCCGCCCGTTCGCCTGGCGCAAGAAGTGGGAACGCGTCTGGAACGAGGTCCGCTACTGCAGCGACCGGTGCCGGCGGAAAAAAGTCGGCACGGCCGTCGCTGGAAGGTAGGGTATCCGTAACACGGAGGACGAGCCATGAGTTGGAATCCCGCGTTGCAGCCGGTGTGTCCGGATGAGGGTGCGATCGATGCGATCGAGACGTTGATCATCCCGCGGTCGCGCGACCTCGGCGGGTTCGAGGTGCGGCGGGCCTTGCCCGCCCCGGCGCGGCAGATGGTCGGTCCGTTCATCTTCTTCGACCAGATGGGGCCGGCCGAATTCCTCACCAACCAGGGCATCGACGTGCGGCCGCATCCGCACATCGGCCTCGCCACCGTGACCTACCTGTACCGGGGTGAGTTCCAGCACCGCGATTCGCTGGGCACGAACCAGATGATCTTTCCCGGCGAGGTGAACTGGATGACCGCCGGACGCGGGGTCACGCATTCCGAGCGCACCAGCGCGGCGACGCGGGCCACCCCGCACGGGCTGTACGGCATCCAGACCTGGGTGGTGTTGCCGGAGCACGCCGAGGACGTCGCGCCGGACTTCGAGCACCGCGGCAAGGCGGACCTGCCGTTTCTGGATGCCGAGGGCAAGCAGGTGCGGTTGATTGTCGGATCGGCCTACGGGCAGACCTCGCCGGTGAAGACCTTCTCGCGGATGTTCTACCTCGATGCCGTGCTGGCGCCGGGGGCGGTGCTGCCGATGCCGGACGACCACGAGGACCGCGGGGTGTATGTGGTCGAGGGGTCGATCCGGGTGGCCGGACAGGTCTTCGAGCGGCACCGGATGATGGTGTTCCGGCCGGGCGACAAGGTTGCGGTGCAGGCGGGTGCGGAGGGGGCGCGGCTGATGCTGCTCGGCGGCGACACGATGAACGGGCCGCGTTACATCTGGTGGAATTTCGTCGCCTCGTCAAAGGAGAAGATCGACGAGGCGAAGGAGGCGTGGCGGCGCGGCGACTGGCGGAACGGGAAATTCACCCTGCCGCCCGGCGACGACGCCGAGTTCGCCCGTGCACCGGAGGGGTGACCGGGACTTCGGTTCAACCCGAATCCGGACGGTGAAACCACGGATACACACGGATCAACACGGATGTACAAGGGGGTGCGCGGTGTTTGCCCTCGCACGGAAAAAGGTTGGTTTTATCGCGGTAGAAATCATCTTCGGAATCTCACATCCGTGTCTATCCGTGGTGAAATCAATATCGGGACCTCGGTTCAATGCGGGATGTCGATGCGGAAACGGGCGCCGACCGTGCCGGGAACGTAGCGGATCGAGCCGCCGTGTGCTTCCACGGCCAGTTTGCAGAAGGTCAGGCCGAGGCCGATCTGGCGCACGCCTTGCTTGTGCAACTCCACCGCGGCGAATTTCGCGAACAGGGAGGGGATCGCGGTGGCCGGGATGCCCGGGCCCTCGTCCTCCACCTCGATATGCCATGCTCCGTCGTGCGTGGCGGTGTCCCCCGCCACGCGGATACGCACGGCCTTGCCGTTCGGGCTGAACTTCACCGCATTGCCGATGAGGTTGTCGAGGACTCGGACCAGGAGGTCGGCTGCGGCCCAGCGTATCATGCTGTCCGGGCACGACGGGACGATCGATACGGAGCGGTGCTTGGCGATCGAGCGCCATGACTGCAGGGCGCGGTCGAGCAGCGGCTGGAGCTCCAGGGGTTGGCGGTTGAGGGTCAGCTTGTCGTCTTCCATCTTCGCCACGGTCAGGATCTCGTCGAGGAAGTTGCGCAGGCGGCGGGACTGGGCGAGGATCTCCTCGGTATCGCGGCTGGATGGCCCGGAGGTCTTTCCATCCATCAACATCATTTCCGACAGGCCCTCGATGACCTGGAGCGGCGAGCGCATGTCGTGGATCAGCAGGTGGATCATGTCCTCGCGCAGGTGCATCAGGTGCTGCAGCTCGGTGTATTGCCGGCGAATGCGCATCATCGAGCGGACGCGGGCCAGCAGTTCAATGCCGGAGGCGGGTTTGGCGATGAAGTCGTCCGCGCCGACTTCGCAGGCCTGTTCAAGGGTGCGGGTGTCGGCGTCGGAGGTCAGGACCAGCACGGGGATGAGCCGGTGATTCCGGTCCAGCTTGAGGCGTCGGCACACCTCGAGTCCGTTCATGCCCGGCATGAGCAGGTCAAGCAGCACCAGATCCGGAGGACGGGTCGCTACCGCCTGCAGCGCCGCGGCCCCGTGCTCGGCGGTGTCCACGTCGTATTCGCGACCGAGGAGGCCGGTCAGGTTCAGGCGCATGACCGGATCGTCATCGACGACGAGGATCCTGCCGGACGGCCGGGGCAGGACCGCATCGGCGAATTCACGCAACGCGTTTCGCCAGGCATGTTCCGCATCAAGGGTAAACATCGGACCGAGCAGCACCGACAGGGTGTGGACGAGGGCCTGGCCGAGGTGATCGAAGTCGCTCGTGTGCAGCCCGAAGTGATCGAGTCGATCCCGGATTGGTGGAATGACCGCCTCGAAATCCTGCAGCCGGGTCATGCCGCTGGCCAGCAGGGAGAACCCTTGCTGGACGAGGTCGGGCTGGCGGACACCCTGTTCGCGGGCCAGCTTCCCGAGTTCGGGATTCAGGCGGGCGAGGCGTTCGAAATAGATCGTGCCGGCCCGTTCGGGCTGGCTGGCGATGGTGGCCCAGCCCCGCAGCAGGTGGGCGGAGTCGGCGGGCGTGGTCATGGTTGCGGTCCACCCTGTTGCATGACCCGGGACAGGTGGTCGTAGACCTCGCGCCAGGCGGTCCGGGTCGGTTCGTCCATCGGCTCGCGCTGGCTGTGTTCGATGGTCCAGATCAGGGTGTCGCCGATCACCGCATACTGCGCGGCGGTGGCCCCGTAGGCGGCGTGGCGGCGGCCGAGATCAATCAGGCCGGGCTCCAGCAGGTCGAGGTTGGGCAGGCTGGTCATGACCAGGGACAGCGTGTTGGCGAGTTTCGCCTCCTGGCGGGCCATATCGGCGGGGAAGAGGGCGCGCACCTCCGGGGCCACCGTGAACAACCGTTCATAGAAGCGCCGGGTGAAGGTGGCGAGGTCGGTGGTGGCCTGCAGCCATGAGCGCGAGACCAGTTGGAGGGTGTTGGTGTTCATGGCGGGTGGCCGGAGGTTGTCGCCGCGCGGTTGTCCGTGCGCAGCAGCATGGAGATGGATTCGACGAGGGTGTCGAGCTGGACGGGTTTGGTGACGTAGTGGTTCATGCCGGCGAGCAGGCATCGTTCGCGATCGCCCGGCATGGCCAGCGCGGTGAGGGCGATGATGGGCACCAGGGCGAGCCGCGGGTCCGGCTGGTTGCGCAACAGGCGTGTTGCTTCGAAGCCGTCCATGCCGGGCATCTGGATGTCCATCAGCACGAGGTCGGGCGGCTCGCCCAGGGCGGCCATGACGGCGGCGGCGCCGCTGGTGGCGGTCTGCACGGTGAAGCCGCGGGCGGCGAGGTAGTCGTGCAGCACGGTGAGGGTGACCGGATTGTCCTCGACGACGAGCAGGCGGCCATGGAGCCGGTCGTCCGGATGGTCGGAAGCGCGGGTCGCCAGGGTATCCGCAGCATGGGCGGCATCCTCCGACTTCGCGTGGTAAGGAAGGCGTATGGTGAAGGTGCTGCCGGAACCGAGCCGGCTTTCCACGGTCACGCCGCCCTGGTGCAACTCGGCCATGCGCAGGACGAGGGGCAGGCCCAGGCCGGTGCCGCTGTACTGGCGGGCGAGGCCGCTGTCCACCTGCACGAACGGCTTGAACAGCTTGTCGAAGGTGTCGGGATCGATGCCGATCCCGGTGTCGGAGACGTGCAGGAGCACAAAGGCGCGGTCGGGCGAGAGTCCGATATCGAGGGCGACATGGCCGCCCTGCGGGGTGAACTTGACACCGTTGCCGAGCAGGTTCAGCAGCATCTGCTTCAGGCGCCGGGCGTCGGCCCGGATGACCAGGTCCGGTGGTTCCACGGTCATGGCCAGGCTGATGTTCTTCTGGTCGGCGGGCCCGCGGATCATTCGCATGACGGCCTCGGCGAGGTCGAGGGCCGGGACATCCTCGATGGCGAGTTCCAGCTTGCCGGCCTCGATCTTCGACAGGTCGAGGATGTCGTTGATCAGGTCAAGCAGGTGGCGGCCGCTTTCCTCGAGGAGGGCGAGCACGCGCGACTGGCGCGGCGTGACCGGGCCATAGGTGTTCCGCAGGAGCGATTCGGTGATCATCAGGATGCCGGCCAGCGGGGTGCGGAGTTCGTGGCTCATCGAGGCGAGGAAGTCATCCTTGGCCCGGGAGGCACGCTCCAGCATCTGGCTGCGTTCGTCGAGGGTCTTGCGTGCGGCATCGGCAATGGTGATGTCGCGGCAGGAGCAGATGAGGTGGCCGTCGCGGGTGGCGGCGAGGCTGATCTCGGCGGCGAAGAGCGATCCCTCGCGCCGCAGGCCGGTCACCTCGCCCCGCCAGCGCAGGTCGCGCTGGAGCTGCGGGAAGGCGGTTTCCCGGATGCGGACACGTTCGTTCCCGTCGTACAGGCGTTCCCACGACTCGCCGATCAGGTCGCCGGGGAGGTAGCCGTACATCGCGGCATGCGGTTCGTTCATGTAGATGTAGCGCCCGTCCTTCAGCACGGCCATGCCTTCGATGGTGGTGTCCATGGCGAGGGCCTGCATGGCCAGTTGCGCGGTGCGTTCCTGCACGCGGTTTTCCAGGTCGCTGGTCATGGCGGCCAGCACGGCATCGTGGCGGCGGCGCTCGAGTTCGGCCGCGGTGCGCACCGCGAAGATCTGCATGAGTTCGCGCGCGACCTCGGGGTCGCGGAGCGTGCCGCCGTTGATGATGCCGAGCGCGCCCATCACCTGCCCCTGGCCGTCGAACAGCGGAGTCCCGATAAACGCCCGCGCCTGCATCGCGTTCAAGGTGGTGAAGTTGGGACAGGCCGCCAGTTGTTGTTCGTCGGCATGGAGGCAGGAGTGACCTTGCAGCAGCCGGGCGCAGACCAGGCCGGTGCAGCCGGGACAGGTGTCGTCGATGTTCGCCCCGGAGCGTCGGTGGGTGGCGAGGCAGCGCAGCGTGCCGTCCGGGCGGTGTTCGGCGGCGAAGGCCATGTCCACTTCCAGCACCTCGGCGAGCTGGCGGACCATCTGCTGGATGAAGGCGTCGCCGACCGAATGCGCCGTGCGTTCGAACAGGGTGCGCATGGCGGATTCGAGTTTGCGGCGCGCCGAGATGTTCTCGACCACCCCGACCACCAGCGCCTCGGGGCCGTTGATGCGGCTGCAATGGATGCGCACCCAGACCGGAAAACCCTCCTTGTGGATCAGGCGCTTTTCGAGTTCGTATTGTTTGATCTCGCCCCGGATCAGTTGCCGGAAGAGGGTCAGGTCGCTGCCCACGTCCTCCGGATGGGTCACCTCGGCGAAACCGGTACGGTCCATGTCGCTCTTGGGATAACCCAGCATCGCGGCGAGCGCCTCGTTGGCCTGGCGGGTCGTGCCATCGGGGTTGACCAGGGCGATCCCGAGCGGCGAGCTTTCGAAGACGGTGCGGAACAGCGCTTCGCGCAGTTGCAGGTCCTGCTCGATGGCCTTCCGGCTGGTGATGTCGGTGATCAGGCCGAGCGAACCGCGGAACGCGCCGGTGGCATCGAACAGCGGGTTCGCGGAGACGATGGCCCACAGCACCTGGCCGTCCTTGCGGCGGAAGCGGAATTCGTGGCGGCCGCGCATGCCCTCGCGGCGCTGGGCGAACAGGGCGCCCGCCTCCGCGCGCGCGGCCTCGTCCATGAAATCGAACAAGGGCCGCCCGACCATCTCGGCTTCGCGGTAGCCGAGCAGGTCGGCCATGCGCCGGTTGACGAAGGTGGTGTTGGCTTCGTGGTCGACCGACCAGACGCCCTCCATGGCGGTATCGACGATCTGGCGGTAGCGTTCCTCGCTGTTGCGCAATGCCTCTTCCGTTTTTTTGCGCTCGGTGATGTCGCGGCCGACCGACTGGATCTCGCGGCACCGACCCTCGGCGTCGAGCAGCGGGACGTCGATCCACATGATCCAGCGAGGCTGGCCGTCGGTCGCGACCACCGCATGCTCGTAGGTCAGGGTCCTCGGGGTGGCGGCGAGGTCGCGGTACACCTGCATGACCCCGTCGCGGGCGGCCTCGGGAATAAAGTCGACCCAGCGACGGCGGCCGATGTCGCCGGCGGTCATACCCACGAGGCGCAGGTAATAGTCGTTGGCATAGGTAATGGTGGTGTCGGGAAGCCAGCGGCAGACGGCGTCGGTCTGCACCTCGACGATGGCGCGGTAGCGCTCCTCGCTGACCCGCACGCGCTCCGAGGCGGTGATGGAGTCGGTTACGTCAAAGGCGATGCCGTGCCAGCACCCGGTGCGTTCGCCGCGATCGTTCCGTTCCGCGGCGGCGACATTGTGCAGCCACCGGTACCCGCCGTCCGGACCGGGAACGCGGTAACGCATGTCGGCGTGCCCGGTGCGTTCCATCTCCGGGATGTCGGCGGCGATCCGGGATTGGTCCTCGGGGTGCAGGAGGCTCAGCCAGCGCGCTTCGGAAACGGCTTCCTGTTCACCGGCCAGTCCGTGCAGGCGGCCCATGGCGGCATTCCAGCGGGCGAGGCGCGTCGAGCCATCCAACCACCAGGTGCCGGCATGCACGGTGTGCAGCGCCCGGTCGATGCCTTCCTCGCGCATCAGGTATTGCCAGCGCCGCGCAGAGCGCCGGTGGAGCACCCAGCCGGATCCGCCCGCGGCGATGATCATCAGGAATGCGAAGGGGGTGACATGGCGAAGGATGGAAAGCGTCTCGCGCCGGTGAAGCATCGACGACTGCAATTGCAGCCAGCCGGAGCTGGTTCCATCGGGTCCGGTCAACGGGATCACGGACACGCGGGTGTCGGTGATTGCGGGTGCGGTGGAGTCGGCGGGAAGCCAGGCCAGCGTGATGGCTTCGCTCCAGGGAAGGATCGTTGTCCACAAGGCGTCCACCCGCCGCGCGGCGATCAGGCGGCGCTCGGTGTCCGGGTCGCTGATGGCGTGGCGGGCGATGATCAGCGGTTCCGGCACGAGCACGATGCCCCAGCCGTCTTCGCCGCCGCGGACAGCCGTCGCGACCAGCAGGTCGTCGTAGCGGGAATCCGGTCCGCCGGGCACGGAGCCGCGCTGGTCGGCGATGACGCCATCGGGTCCAACCCGCAGCAGGCGTGTCGCCGGAGGCAAGTCATGATCATCCGCGAAGGCGAGGTGACCGTGCAGGGTTTCTCCCTGTCGGGTTAGGCTGGTTGCGGTGGCCCGGGTCATCCGCTGGAGATCGTCCAGGTCGTGCTGTGTCATCCGGTTCAGGGCGAACAGCGAAGCGCCCACCAGAGGTACCAGCGCGACCAGGGTCAACAGCAAGGCGACCCGCAGGGCTCCGTGGTTCGGGGTGTTCATGGCGGGGTCCATGGCCACCACCTTCAGTTCGGCAGCTCGTGGCGCTGGGGAATCATGACAGGATCCGGTTAGCGTTCCGTGCGCGGGCCGGCCGGGATGGTTTCGCAGGGCGGCGATTCGGTTGCGGCATTCGTCCGGTTTCTTGTCGCGCCGAGTCCCCACTGCCGGGCCAGGAAGACCAGGTCGCGGTCGCTATGGGCCCCCATCTTGGCGCGAATATTGCGGCGGTGGGTGCAAACGGTCAGTCGGGAAATGTTCAGCATGGCCGCGATGGCTTCGTCGGTGAGCCCTTCGGCGACCAGGGCCAGCACCTCGATCTCGCGGTCGCTCAGGATCTTGTTCACGGCGTCGGGTTGTTTCAGCGACGCCGAGGAGCGGGTGAAGGTCTCGTCGTAGAAGACGCCTCCGCTCGCGACATGCGTCACTGCGCGCTCGAGCACGTCGAGGGAACTGGTCTTGTTCACGTAGCCTTCAAGGGCGTATTCCTGCACCCGCTGGATGGTGTAGGGGTCGGAGTGGCAGGTCAGCATGATGATCCGGATCGCGGGGGCGGAAGCCCGGATCGCCTTGGCCACCGCGAACCCGTCCATGCCGGGCAGCGACACGTCCAGCAGAACGATGTCCGGCTTCTTCTCCAGGCACGTCGTGATGCCCTGTTTCCCGTCGCGGGGTTGACCGATCAGCGTCCAGTCCGGTTGCCGTTCGATCCACTCCAGCAGCAGCGAAGCGAGCAAGCGGTCGTCTTCAACAAGGACGAGGGTGATCGGTTTCATAGGGGCATCCTACCCGGAAGCGGGTGACTGGACAAACTGCGCCGTGTACTAAAAAAAAGGGTACCGCCCGGGGCGGGTTCCGTCACCAGCGTTCGCGGATGATCCGCCATTGGAGGGGGCTGGTGTGCCATTCGCAGTAGACGGCCAGGCCGCCGATGCGCAGGTCCGGGCGGCCGGAGGTCTGGAGCGCTTCGCGGAAGGTGTGGAGGCTGTGGGTGAGGTTTTCAACGCGCAAGTCGCGGAAGGGGCGCAGGTTCGGTTCGTTGACAAACGTCCCGACGCCGAGCAGGACGTCCGGGGCGCGGGAGCCGACCCGGTCCTGGAGCGTCGCGAGATGGGCGAGTTGTTCGTTCGCTGCGGCGGCGAAGGTGTGGCGGCAGGAGATCCCCGTATCGTACAACAGATAGGCGATCTGGTCGATGTCCCGGTAGAGCTGCTCGAGTTCCTCGAGGGTATGTCGGTGTTTCCACGGTTGCGCCCGGGTCGCGGTGGTTACCACCACCGAGGAGGTGAACAGGTCGCTGCGCGCGTTCCGCAGGGCGCGGTGGAAGGCACAGACGCCGGGGCCGTATCCGCGTTGGCGATCGGGGTCGCGGTTGGCATCCGGATGCGTAGGGTGGTTGATGCACTCGAAGTCCACATGGATACCGTCCACGGGCAGGGTCTCGCACAAGCGGAGGGTGGATGCGACCGCGCGGTCGCGCCAGGTCCGGCGGTCCACGGCTACGGTTTTTCCGAATACGCCACCCACCCAGGGGAGCAGGCGCAGCGACGGGGCGTGATCGCGGATGCGGGCCAGGCTGTCCTTCGCCCGTTGCGAAAACGCCCAGTCGGGAAGCGCGCCGTCCGGATCGAAGGGCCCGGAGAACAGGTAGGCATACCGCACGCCCCCGGCGACCATGGCTTGCCCGAAGGCCGCGAGGTGCTGTTCGGTCAGTGGCTCGCCTGACGTGGGGGCGTGGCCGCGGAAAAAGAGGCTCCGGCACCAGGTGGCATGGTTGCGGCCGGGTATCATGCCGTACCTCCTCGCCGCGCCCGCCAGCGGGCCATCCATCCCGGGAGTGGTGCCGCGTCGGGTTTCGTCGTCGGGATCGGAGTGGAGCGTTGGATCCAGGTTTCGGCCGCCTCGATCCACGGCGCGATCCGGCCTTGTTCGCGGGCGATTCGGACCGCATCGGCGATGCGGCGCATGCCGTACGGATTCATGGGTTCGCCGGAGAGTGCGCGAATGGCGGCCGCGAGGTCGGGGATGGGCAGGGCCGGGGGCAGGGACAGGCCCATGGCGGCAAAACAGATGGCGGTGCCGACGCATTTCCGGCAGGCCCCGCAATTCCGGTCGAGGTGCGGTCCCGCCCAGCAGACGCGCAGGTGGTGCATCGCCTCCGGCCATTCCGCCAGCGCGGCGATCTTGTCCGTGCGGCGGTGGGTTGCGCCGTCATACCGGAGGAGGAAACGCTCGCTCGACAACAGCGGATCGGTCAGCGGATTGGAGCCGAAGGGGATTCGCAGTTCCGCGTAGGCGTGGGTGCTGGGGATGCGTCCCTGCCGGTGGCGTGCGCCGAACTGGATCAGGGCGGAGGTCACGCCGAGGCCGTGCGTGTCGCGCCAATCATCCTCGAGCGCGCGGTAGTTGGTGGCAACGGTGAACAGCGGGATGCCGAGGCTGGATGTCATGTGACCAACCCGGGCGGCCGCCCGCGCGTACACCTCCGGCTGGGTGAGCGGGATATCGAAGCCGTGCACGAACAGGGCCGCGGTGATCGGTGTGGTGCGGTGCGGGAAGCGGGCGTTACGCCAGAGGGTGAAGGCCGAGTCCACCCCGCCGGTGAAGGCGGAGATGGCGCCGGTCGGGAGCGGGGACGCGGACCGTTCTTCATCCGCCATGACATCCACGCGGCGGTAGGTATCGGGTTTCAGGTCGGACCAGGCGGCGATGAACTCATCCAGGTTGCCCAGCAGTCCGGAGGAAACCGTGCCGTGCAGGTGGATCGCCTCGCCCCGGGTCATGCCCTGGTAGATGCCGGCGAGCAGGAAGGCATCGTCCTGCGCGGCGACATGCGGCAGTAGCGCTTCGGGTCCTTCGTACCAGACGGTAAACGGCGAAAGGCCGGACCGCTCGATCCGGGCTTCGCGCCGGACGCGGCCATCCACGATCCGGACGGCTTCGGGCCAGATGTGAATGGCGGAATGCAACGCGCGACCTCCAAGACCTGGCGCGACGATCCGACCGAACGCGCCGTGACGCGCACCAGTATGGTGACTTCGCGCAGAGGGTCCAGACCAAACGAAACGCATCTCCCGGAGAGCCTACGGATTCAGAAACGTTGAAAACTACCGATTGAGGGTGTGTGTGCTATGTGCCTAACCGCTTGCCGGTGCGTCGCGCCCCCGTTTTTGGTGTTGAGCCCGTTGAGCCTGGAGAGCGAAGGCTGGTGGACATTGCAGGATTTGAACCTGCGACCCCTGCCATGTGAGGGCAGTGCTCTGACCAACTGAGCTAAATGTCCGCCTAGTGGAAGTGGTAGCATGTACTGCTTCCGCCCCTGGATGTCAAGGATGGGCCGGGGCTTGCGGTTGACCGATTCGTGGCCGAACGTCGTTGACCGGTCTGGTGGGTGGCGGTAGTGTTCGGCGCATTCAGGAGAACGCCATCATGAACCGTCGTTTTATGTCCATTGCCGCTGCCCTGCTGGCCGCCGCCGTCGTGTCAGCCAACGCCCAGCAAACCCGTTCGGCCCCGCCGCCGCAGCAGCAGGTCCAGTTCGCCGGCCCGCGAGCGACCGATATCCAGCCGTATGATAGCGAAGGCAATCCCAATCCGGATGCGTTCGAGTGGTCCGGGTTCGCACTCGGCCTGAAGGTTGGTACCCTCGGTATTGGGGCCGATGCCAGCATCTACCTCTCCGACTGGGTGAGCTTTCGCGGCAATGTCGGCTACCTAGACTTCACTTACAAGGATACGATCGACGACATCGACTTCGATCTCGACCTGAACTTCCAGACGGCGATGTTCCTGCTCGATTTCTATCCGTTCGAAGGGGGGAACTTCCGCATCTCGGCTGGTGTGGCCCTGCTGGACAATGAGCTGGGCATCGACGGCACACCGGAAGGAAACGAGGAGATCGGCGACAACGAATACACGCCGGAGCAAATCGGTACAATCAGCGGGGCGGCGGAATTCGACGAAGTGGCCCCGTATATCGGGATCGGGTATGGCAACGCGGTGCGTCCCGATTACTCATTGACCTTCGTGGTGGACTTCGGCGTCATCTTCCAGACCTATGATGTCAGCATCTCCAGCTCCGGCACGGCGGCCAACGACCCGACGTTCCAGCAGGATCTTGCTCAACTCCAGAAGGACATCGAGGACGAGATCAACCGCCTGAAGATCTACCCGGTGATCAACTTCGGCATCGCCTACCACTTCTAGGTCCGCCGCGCATGGTCATCGGCTGCGTCCAGTTCAAGCTGAGCATCCCCGACGCGAATTCGCTGAAGGACAAGCGCATGGTGCTGCGCAGCCTGAAGGACCGGATGCTGAACAAGATGAACGTGAGCGTGGCCGAGACGGACCACCAGGACGTGTGGAAGTCGTGCGGCCTGACCATCGTGACCGTGGCCGCGGAGAAACACATCGTCGAGTCGCGCATCTCCGAGGTCAGCGACTTCATCCGCAGCAACCCCGCCATCGTCGTGCTCGACATGATGGTGGAGATGATCTGATCGGTCGCGGGTCCGAAACGCGGCGAGGGCCGCGCCTCCATCGCCATCCGCTCACGCCTGCGTCCTGCCGCTCGCGGAGCGGCTACTACACCCCGATCAACCAGGAGTGGGACAAGGCATGGCTCTTGTTCGCCCACCGTCGCGGTTTCGTATCGGCACGGGCTTCTTCCGGCGTATAACGCCGGAACTACAGAAAACCGTCATCCCTCTACGCCGTAGATGGGTTCCCCTCCCGGCTCCGACATTACACGCCGGAGGACCGTTCGGACAGGTCGCTCCACCGGGCGTAGGCGGCCTCGATGTCGGCGGTGAGGGTGGGCAGGCGGTCGGCGGCGGCCTTCACCTCCTCGGCCGGCGACTTGTAGAAGGCCGGGTCGTTGAGCTTCTCCTGCAGCGCGGCGAGTTCCGTCTCCAGCGCCTCGATGCGCGCCGGGAGGGTGTCCAGTTCCTGGCGTTCGCGGTTGGTGAGTTTTCT
>ERZ761607.1319-NODE-1319-length-31934-cov-5.244299_pt1 | contig 31934 bp, 30 predicted proteins | sample MGYA00511164_ERZ761607 | MGnify/ENA primary metagenome ERZ761607 (study PRJEB28899, sample SAMN02445080) | bioreactor sludge metagenome | biome: EBPR sludge | place: Australia: Brisbane, Thorneside Wastewater Treatment Plant | collected 2011-06-22 ... | reverse complement strand
CCTGCGCGCCGTGTCGGCGGCCCGTCCCAAGGTCGCCGATTACCCCTTTACCACCCTTGAACCCCACCTCGGGGTGGTGCGAGCGAGTCAGGACAGGAGTTTCGTCATCGCCGACATTCCGGGATTGATCGATGGCGCTGCCGATGGCGCCGGGCTCGGCATCCGCTTCCTCAAACACTTGACTCGCACGCGCCTGCTCCTGCACATCGTCGACCTGGTCCCGGCCGACCCAGCAGCAGATCCCGTCCGCGACGCGCTGACCGTGGTTCGTGAACTGGAAAAATATGATCCGGAACTCGCACGACGGCCACGCTGGCTGGTCCTCAACAAACTCGACCTGATCCCGGAGGACGAGCGCCAACAACGGGTGGCCGACTTCCTGCGGGCCTGCCCGGTGTGCACCGGCCCGACCTTCCGCATCAGTGCGCTGAGCGGTGACGGCTGTCGTGAGCTGACGCTGCAATTGCAGGAGGCGCTGGACCGCCTGCCCTCTCTCGAGCCAGTCTCCGGGGGAACCGAAGAATCCTTCCCCGACCATCTGTTCGACGAAGAAGAACCCTCCTGCCCATGACTGCCCCACGCACCGCCGCCGCCCGCCGACTGGTCGTCAAGGTAGGCTCCGCGCTGGTCACCAACAACGGTGAGGGCCTCGACCTCGCGGCCATCAATGACTGGGCCAGACAGATCGCCGAGTTGCGTCAGGTCGGCAAACAGGTCATTCTCGTCTCGTCCGGGGCCATTGCCTGCGGTCTGCAGCGCCTCGGCTGGCGCAAGCGCCCGCATGCCGTGCACGAACTGCAGGCGGCGGCGGCCGTCGGCCAAATGGGTCTGGCGCAGGTTTACGAAAGCGCCTTTGCCCGCTATGACCTGCACACCGCGCAGATCCTGCTGACCCACGACGACCTCGCCGACCGCAAGCGCTATCTCAATGCCCGCTCGGCACTGAGCACCCTGCTGCAGCTCGGGGTGGTGCCGATCATCAATGAAAACGATACCGTCGTCACCGACGAGATCAAGTTTGGCGACAATGACACGCTCGCAGCCCTGGTGGCCAACCTGGTCGAAGCCGACTGCCTGATCATCCTCACCGATCAACAGGGCCTGTTCACCGCCGACCCCCGCCGCGACCCGACCGCCACACTGATCCCGGAAGCGCGTGCCGGGCTCGCTGCGCTGGAAACGATGGCCGGCGGTGTCGGCACACAATTCGGCAAGGGTGGCATGATCACCAAGGTGATCGCTGCCAAGCGTGCGGCGCGCAGTGGTGCCCACACAGTGATTGCCAGCGGGCGAAGAGCGGACGTGCTGCTCCGCCTGGCACGAGGCGAACCGCTCGGTACGCTGCTGGTTTCGGAAACCCAGCCGCTCACCGCACGCAAACAATGGCTCGCCGACCACCTGCAACTCAATGGTCGACTGCTGCTCGACAGCGGCGCCATCCGGGCGCTGCAGAAAGGCAAGAGCCTGCTGCCGATCGGAGTGCTCGCCGTCCAGGGCGATTTCGAACGCGGCGCCGCCGTGGCCTGTGTCTCCAGCGCCGGGGAGGAAATAGCGCGTGGCCTGGTCAACTACGGCAGCAACGATGCCAAGAGGATCGCCCGTCACGCCAGCCAGGACATTGAAGAGATCCTCGGCTACATCGACGAGCCCGAGATCATTCATCGCGACAACCTGATGCTGGCCTAGACCGCATCCTGCCCGGCAGTATGGAGCAGAGTACCGGCATCACCCGGCCCCTTTCGCCGCCACAGATGGATACCAACCCGCAATTCCCGATCACGGGCAGATCCTGTCACAGCTCTTCGTCTGATGCGCCATGCGACCGGGCCGTCCAATCGCCAGCAAACGGCAGCGCGGGTCAGAGCCGCGGCCGCCGATGAACACAAGAGACCTGTTCCCGCATGATGCAGCCCGGCAGGAACTGCACCGCAGCCACCTGGCCAACTTCGACCACCTGTGGTCCTTGAGCAGTGACTGGCATGAAGTCCCCAACCAGCGGCGCGGCGGCTGGAGCGGCGTCAGCCGGCATGTGCTGGCAGATGGCATGGCGATCTTCGTCAAACGCCAGGAAAACTACCTGTGCCGGACACTGCGTCACCCCCTCCGCGGCACCCCCACGTTTCATCGCGAATACCAGAACATCCTTCGCCTCAACCGACATGCGATCGGTACCCTGGAAGCGCTTTATTACGGCGACCGGGTGGTGGCCGGCGAGTGGCGCGCGATCCTCGTAACCCGCGCCCTCGATCAGTTCATCAGCCTCGACGAGTGGAACCTTGCCCATCAGCCCGACGTGCCGGGCGAGCGGCAATCCTTGATTGCGGCGATCGCCGATGCCTGCGCCCGCCTCCATCATCATCACCTGCAGCATGGCTGCCTTTATGGCAACCACGTCTTTGTCAGGCGCTTTCCGGAGTCCCCAGGCGGGTATCAGGAAAGCGATGTCCGCTTCATCGATCTCGAAAAACTACGCCGGGGCATCAGCCGGCGGCACGCCGGCGCACACGATCTGGACCAGTTGCAAAGGCACACCAGGGGCTGGACGGAAGACGACTGGCGAGCTTTCCGTCCGGCCTACCGGCAGCGGCTGGCCGAACTGCGTGCCGCTCGCAGCGCCCGCCGGATCAGTCAGCAACAGTCGTGACGGGTACCGGACAGCTCGCCCGGGGGCGGCCGGCTCAGGCCCGGCACGGCGGAACCCAACGGCCCAGCAGAACGGCTGCCGCGCACGCACAGCCGGCAGAAAAGCCGAAGGCCACGGCCGGGCTGACCGATTGCCATAGCCAGCCGAAGATGAGCGATGCGGGAAGGAGCATGAGTCCGGCGGTCAGGTTGAACCAGCCGTAAGCGGTTCCCAACTGCTGCGGGTCCACCAGGTCGGCCACCAGCGCCTTTTCGGCCCCCTCGGTGGCCGCGATGGACAGACCGTAGACTGCGAAGAGGGGCCACAGCAGCCATGTTTGACCGTCATGGAGGCCGAGTAGCAGATAAAACAGGCCATAGACGATCCAGCCGCCGATGATCAGACGCCGACGCCCCAGGCGGTCGGAGAGCGCCGAGAGCGGGGTGGACAAGAGCGCTGCGCTCAGCGACACCAGAGCCCAGAGCAGCGGCACCTGATACTCTGCCAGACCCAGTTCGCGTGCCCGCAGCAGCAGGAACATGTTGGATGAATTGCCCAGCGTGAACAGCAGCAGCACTCCCAGGTAGCGTTTGAAGGACAACGGCAGGCCCTGCAGGGTCCAGCTGAAAGGAACGGGCGGCGGCAAGCCATCCCGCTGCGGCTCCTTGACGACAAGCACCAGACCGACGGCCAGGAGGCCAGCCAGCGAAGCCGTGAGGAAGATGCTCGACAACGGCACTTGCGCGGCCATCAGCCAGGCCGCCAGCAAGGGGCCGACCACTGCTCCACAGTTGTCGAGCGCGCGATGCAGGCCGAAAGCGAGTCCGCGATTGCCGGGATCCACCGTCAGGGCCAACAGGGCATCGCGCGGCGACGAACGCAGGCCCTTGCCCACCCGGTCGGAGAAACGCAACAAGAGGAGCAGCGGCCAGGAAGTGACGAACGCAAGCAGCGCACGTGCAACCGCCGCCACCAGGTAACCGCTGACCAGCCATGGCTTGGTCGACCGCCGGCGATCTGCCAGCACCCCGGAAAGGAGTTTGAGCAGGCTCCCGGTCGCTTCGGCGACTCCCTCGATGATGCCCAGCACCTGCGGACCAGCCATCAACACCGATGCCAGATAGATCGGCAGCAAGGGGTAGATCAACTCGCTGCTGGCATCGTTGAAGAAACTCACCAGGCCGAGCAGCCAGACCGTTCTCGGCAATTGAATCAGACGCCTGAGCACCCTCTCCCCTCCCCCGGCGCCCCTGATGCGCGGCTAATCGTCAATCGTCAGGCCTGGCGGGTCCTTGGCGTCCGGATTGATGACGCCGAAGCCGGCTGGAATGCGCGAGTAGAACACCCGGATTCCCGCCTGGCGGATCAGGTCGAGCAAACGGCACTCTTCGTCCTCGGTAACCACGAACTCGACCTCGATGCTGCCGCTACCGGCCAGTTCGAAGAAGTGATTCTCATGCACTGCATGGCGGCGGCCGAAGCCGCCAATCGTACGAAATGCCGAGCCACCGCGAATTCCCAGCCGGTTACCCTGTTCGAGCAGCCATTCCCAGAGCAGAACCCCCCCGCAGTGTTCGCCTTCATTGACGTAGAGCCTCAGCAACGAACCTTTCATGACGGTCTCCACAACTTGCCGCGCCCGGGGTCCGGGCATCGCCTGCCGGTACCGCCCGACCGGCGCATCAATTGCTGCCTTTCACCCACAACACGGTAACGGAGCCGGCAAAGGTCATCACCACCGATCCCGCCACATGCGTCGCCACGATACCGAGCGACCAGAGCATGCGCCCCTGCTGCAACAGTGTGACGAGCTCGGCCGAAAACGTCGAGAAGGTGGTCAAGCCACCACAGAAGCCGGTAATCACCAGCAGGCGCCATTCCGGCGAGAGCGCCGGGGTCGTGGCGAAGAATGCCAGCGCGAGCCCGATCACGTAGGCACCGATCAGATTGGCCAGCAGCGTACCGGGCGGAATGGTCGGAAAGATCGCATTGAGCCTGATCCCGAGTTGCCAGCGCAAGAGGGCGCCGAGCGCAGCACCAACCGAGATGGCAACAATTGATTTCCACATGCAACCGCCCCGAAAACATGCCGCGTGTGCGCACCGGCCATTCGGCAACCCGCAGGTCGCCGGTCGCATTCCGGCGCCGGGCAGTGATCGGCTACCGGAAGCAGGCTGCCGCAGGAGGCATGGTCACCCCTCGCCAGACAATATAGCACCGATGCGCTTCCCTTGAACAGTCGGCGGTCGCGTGCGAGGAGGACGCACCACCCCGCTGAACCCCGCAACGGCCGCACAATTGCAGTTGGCCGGCCACGACATGACGGCCGAGTGTGCACTAGTTCCTTCAGTCGCCGACGGATGCGGGGCGATACTTTGCCCAGAGGTCACGATTGCGTCATTGCCTCCGACCTTGGCCTTGGCGTGAGCAGCGGGCGCCACGGCGACTGACAAGCCGCTGGTTGATGTGGTCCGTCTGTCCGGCTCGCGAGCCGGTTGTACAGGGAGTTCGAGATGAAAGTGATGATGGTGGTGGAAGGTAGCGAGTGCGCATTGCGCATCGAACCGGAGGATGAGGAAGGCCAGGCACTGCTGGCCGCCTTTGGGGTCCGTGGAACGTTCCAGACGAAACTCGCAGGCCATACCCCTGCCGACCGGCTGTCGGCAGAGCGGATCTGCGCGAGCTACGAAGGAGCACCGGTCGAACTCGACTGAGCAAAGCCCAGGCAGGCCAGGTCTTGCCGCCTGCCGGGAGCGGCGCATGCGGGCAGACCCACCCGGGGTGAGCTGCGGCGAGCTGTTTGCCGGCCGTCCGACCGCCGGCACGGGAACGACCACCGGAGCAGCGTGTTACAGTGTCACACTCCGCCGCCAGCGCGTACCCCTCCCCATGATGCCAAGAGCAAGCACGCCAACGGTTTCATCCCTGCGTATCTATCTGCGACTGCTCGGCTATCTGCGTCCCCTGCTCGGCCTGTTCGCAGTCAGCATCGTCGGCTATCTGATGTTCGCCTCGTCGCAGCCGATGCTGGCCGGGATTCTCAAGTACTTCGTCGATGGCCTCAATGCCGGAAAGGGTGCGACGCAACATGCGGTTCCCCTGCTTGGCGACCTTGAACTGATCTACGCCGTACCCTTGCTGCTGCTGCTCGCCGTCACCTGGCAGGGACTCGGATCCTTTCTCGGCAACTACTATCTTTCCAGGGTATCGCTGGGGCTGGTCGACGACCTGCGTCGCGCCCTGTTCGACAGCCTGCTCCGCCTGCCGAATACGTACTTCGACCAGCACAATTCGGGGCACCTGATCTCGCGTATCACCTACGACGTGACCATGGTGACCGGGGCCGCCACCGACGCGATCAAGGTTGTCATTCGGGAAGGGATGACGATCATTTTCCTGTTCGGCTACCTGCTGTGGATGAACTGGAAGCTCACCCTGCTGATGCTGGCCATCCTGCCGATCATCGGCCTCATGGTGCGCAGTGCCAGCCGGAAGTTTCGCAAGCAGAGCAGGAAGATTCAGGTGGCGATGGGCGATCTGACGCATGTGGCATCGGAAACCATCCAGGGCTACCGGGTGGTACGCAGTTTCGGTGGCGAGGACTACGAATCGGAACGCTTCCGGACAGCCAGCGCCAACAACATGGCCAGACAGTTGCGCATGGTCAGGACGGCGTCCAGCTACGGCCCGGCCTTGCAGTTCGTCACCTTCAGCACGATGGCCGCCCTGCTGGTTCTCGTTCTCCTGCTGCGCGGTGATGCCACGGCCGGCGACCTGGTCGCCTACATCACGGCTGCCGGCCTGCTGCCGAAACCGATTCGCCAGCTCTCCGAGGTCAGCTCGACCATCCAGAAGGGGCTGGCCGGCGCCGAGAGCATTTTTGCCCAGCTCGATGAAATCCCGGAGCCCGATCACGGCACGGTCGAACGTGACCGCGTCAGCGGCCGACTGGAGATCAGGGATCTCTCCTTCACCTACCCCGGCGGCAACCAACCCGTGCTGCAGGCGATCAGCTTCGCGATCGAACCCGGGCAGATGGTCGCGCTGGTCGGTCGCTCGGGCAGCGGCAAGTCGACACTGGCCAACCTCATCCCGCGCTTCTACCACCACGGATCGGGACAGATCCTGATCGACGGGGTAGACGTCGAGAATTACACGCTGCGCAATCTGCGCCGGCACATCGCTCTGGTGACGCAGCAGGTCGTTCTGTTCAATGACACGGTGCGCAGCAACATCGCCTATGGCGACCTCTCCGAGGCGCCGCACAGCGCCATTGAAGCGGCCGCCGAGGCGGCCTACGCACGCGAGTTCATCGACCGCCTGCCGGAGGGCTTCGCCACCCTGGTCGGCGAGAACGGAGTGATGCTCTCGGGCGGGCAACGTCAGCGGCTGGCGATTGCCCGGGCGCTGCTCAAGAATGCGCCGATCCTGATTCTCGACGAGGCGACCTCGGCCCTCGACACGGAGTCGGAACGCCACATCCAGACCGCGCTCGACCGGGTGATGGCGGGGCGCACGACCCTGGTCATCGCCCACCGCCTGTCGACCGTCGAACGCGCCGACCTGATCCTGGTCATGGATCAGGGACGCATCGTCGAACGCGGCGGTCATGCCGAGTTGCTCGCCGCCAACGGCCATTACACCCGCCTGCACGCGATGCAGTTCACCGAGGCAGCGGAGGCGGCACCGGCGGACACGGCAGACTGACCAACCGCCACCCGGGAGCTGATGGCCGATTGCCCTCAGGCAGGCGGCAGCCGCTCGTCGAGCCAGCGATATAGCACGCAGCCAGGCGGCCAGTTGCGCAGCAGGCGCGCCCGGTCGCGACGCCAGGCGCGCGCATGGACGGCCGCCGAGCGATGCTGGCGCATTGCGTCGAGATCGATCACCACCACCCGCCCGGCGTGCCAGAGAAGATTGGTCGCCTTGAGATCGCCGTGGCTGATGCGCTGCCGGTGCATCGTTTCGAACAGGGCCAGGATGGCGCGTGCCTCGGCAGCGGGCGGCTCGCGGTCGGCGGCGAGATGATCGAGCAGATTCGGTCCCGGACAGAATTCGCTGACCAACCAGGCGCGCCGGCGCAGCGGCCCCAGTCGTTCCTCGATCAAGGCGAGCGGCAGCGGCGTCGCAATACCGACAAACTGCAGGCGGTGCGCCTCGCGCCAGGAGTGCCAGGCCCGGCTCGGACGCCAGGCGCGGCTCAGCGCGTGGCTCAAGCTCTTGAGATTGTAACGCTTGACCAGCAGATCGTCGGCACCGGCGGTCACGCGCGCCACGGTGCACGTGCCGCCATCCTTGAAAACCGTGCTGCGGCTGATGGCACCATCCGGATCGGCGAGCAGCGCCGCCAGTCGGCCGGCCTGCTGCCGGAGCACGGAGCTGAAGTGACTGGCGTCATGCTCGACCGCGAAGAGACTGCACTCGCGAACGGTCTTGGCCAGATAGTCGTTCAGTCGCCAGTTCCTCACCCGCTCGATCTGCTGCGTCAACTTCTGCACGTCGGGCAGTGCCCCGGCAGCATAGGCCGGCAACAAGGTCCCGAGAAACCTGTCCCACTCCGCCGGCAACTGCGCCAGCAACACCGCCAGGTTGGCACAGGCGTGCGACGCAGCGAGCGGCCGTCCCCGGCTGATCACCCGCACCGCGTCGCCGTCGACGATCAACAGGCTGCCCGCATGACGCAGAAAATTGCCCAGATGGAGATCGTCGTGCACCAGACCGGCAGCGTGCAGCCGCCCGACCAGGCCGAGCGCCGGGGCGAGCGCCGCCACCGCCTCGGCATCGCCCGGCGGCCGCTCGCGCAAGCGCTGCCAGGCCTCGGCCAGACTTTCCGCAGGATCGAGAAACTCGCTCAGCAAAGCATGGCCGCCGTCGGCCAGCGGCGTGGCACCGAACAGCACCGGTGTCGGCACGCCGGCCAGGCGAAGCGCCTCGAGACCGGCACGCTCACGCTGCCAGTGGCGTTCGCTGCGCCGTCCGATGAACAGCTTTGCCAGCACCCGCCGGCCCGCCACTTCGGCTTCGCCGACCAGGCGCTTGGCGGGCAGCACGCGCAACAGGCGGCGCATGATCAGCGGGCGCCCGTCGGCCAGCGCCAGCCGGAAAGGCACGGCCGGTTCGCGGCCCGCCAGCCGGAGTTGACTGGTGACTGTCCAGGGCACTGTGGTCATGGTCGTTCACCCGTTCGCCGGTCTATTCCCGACCCGCGAAGAACTGGAGGATGCGCGCGATGCGCTTGCGGTCACCTTCGTCAAGCCGGGAATGCTGCATGTAGTCGAGGAAGAAACGCAGGCGCTGGCAGCGCGACAGGCACTGCTTCGCCAGCTTGTCGAGACAGGCGAGGTCCTTGATGATCCGGTAGTCGAGCAGCGCACCGCGGTAAAAGCTGCCGCTCGGGCAGTCGATCAGGTAGACCGTCGGTGAAGGTGCGCCATCGACCAGCAGGTTGCGCCACTTCAGATCGTTATGGGCGAATCCGGCCTGGTGCAGGGTCCGCGCAATGTCGGCGACCTGCCGCGCGACCGACGCCACCCAGCGCCGATCCTGCAGGCGTGCATCGTTGGTTTCCGCCATCCGGGCCAGGTCCATCGTATCGCGAATCTCCTCGGTCACCAGAGCGCCACGTGCAAAGCTCCCGCAGCGACGCTCCAGGCCATAGGCCACGAGCGTGGCGGTCGGAATTCCCCAGCTCCGAAAAGCCAGCAGGTTCTGCCATTCGGCGCGCACCCGCGGTCGCCCGAACCAGCGACGCAAGCCAAACCAGCGGCGCACGATGCTCTTGCCCTGGGCGCTGCGGCTGTACCGCTTGATGTAGTAGCGACGCTCGCCAAGGCTGACGCGCAGCACCCTGCTGAGCGGATCGGAAGTGATCAGTTCGCCGTCGAGCAGAAAGACGCGATCGATGTCGCCAAACAGGGCCGCCACCGGGCTGGCCGAAAACTGCGGGTTGACGTACCAGTACTTCACGTCATCTCACCCCGGGCAAGCTTGCGTACATAACGTGCCTGCAGACGCTGCGCCTCACTGCTCAGTTCCGCCAGCAGGCGCGCCTCCTGGCACAGCACCAGCCGCAGCGGGCGGCAAAAATAGGCCTTCAGGAAGCGCAGCAAGTCGCGCTGCGTCAGGCCGATGTCGAGCGCCGAAAAATGAAGTGCGGCGAGATCCTTGTCACGCCAGCGGCGTGGTGTGTTCGCCCTGACCTGTGCCCGGTGCAGGTCGATCAGCGAAAGCCGGAGCCGTTCGGCCGTCGGCGGTGGGTCGAGGTGGAGCAGGAAATGACAGAGATAGAAGTCACGATGGTTGACCCCGCCCGTGTGCATGAGCCTCGCCATCTCGGCGACGCGATCGAGCAAGGCGCGCTTCAGCCCGACAGCGGGCGGACTGGCCGGCCAGGCAGCGCAGAAATCCTCCAGGCTGACCGTCGGCGCCAGTTCTTCGGTGACGATGAACGAGAGCTGGCGCGCCGGATTTTCGCCGCGCCGGCCGAAAGCAACCGGCCGCATGGTATCGACGCCAAGTTCGCGCAAGCGCCGGATCGCTCGCCACTCGTTCTCGGCGCCGAGGACCGGCAGGCGCAGGCGAAGCAGGTTCTTGACGATCTCCGCCCAGCCAACCCCGCGGTGAATCTTGACGAAATAGCCACGTCCCGCGATTTCCGTGCGCAGGGTGCGGCGTGCCTCGAGTTCGCGAAACACTTCGCCAGCCAGCGTCTCGACCGCAGCAAAGGGATCGCCTGCCGACCACAGCGAGCGAAACGGCTCGTCGAGACAAAGGACGTGCGACTTCATCGCAAGATCACGTCGGCCGCCTGTTCGGCATTGCCATAGATGTCGGCGTGCTCGGCATAGGCCAGACCGTTGGCCTGCCAGCGCCGGCGTGCCGCCTCATCGTTCAGCATGTACCGCAATGCCCGGTCGAGAGCGGCCTGTTCGAACGGCTCGGGGAGTACCACCCCGGCATCGGCCTCGGCGATGTAATGCGCATAACCGCAGGCACTGGTGGTGAGCACCGGCAGGCCCGCCACCACCGCCTCGAGCAGCACCATGCCGGCCGTTTCATTGTAGGCAGGATGGATCAGCAGGTCGGCGCCGAGAAGAAAGCGCGGGATGTCCGCCCGACCGGGCAGAATGCTGACACGTTCGGCCAGGCCGAGCAGGCGCGCCTGACCCTGAAAGAAACGCGGATCATCGTCGCCGATGGCCATCAGCCGGCAGCGGCTGCCGAGCGCCGGCGGCAAGGAAGCCAGCGCTTTCAGGCTGCGATCCAGTCCCTTGGTCCTGAAGCCCGAGCCGACCTGCAACAGCAGGTAGCCGCCGTGCAGCCCGAACTCGCTGCGCAGCGCCGCGCGAATCTCCGGCGCCTCGGGGGGCGCCCGACGGTCGCGCGCAATACCGGGCGGCAGCAGGTGGAAGCGTTCATCCGCAGTGCCGTAGTACTTCTGGAACAGCCGCTGTTGCAGCGGCGCGAGCGTCAGGATCGCGGTCTGGCTGTGCGCTCCGAAGACCGCCCGCTCGTAGGCGGCGAAATGGCGGTAGCGCCCTGTCCAGCGGTAGAGCGGGCCGCGCAAGGTGCGCGCCTTGTCCTCGAAACAGGGATCGGCAGCGAAATAGACATCGAGACCCGGCATCTTGTTGAAGCCGACCACCCGGTCGGCCGGATGAGCCGCCAGATGCCTCGACACCCAGGTGGTGAAACGGACATAACGCCGCTGATTGGTCAGCCCGCGCGCCGGAACCAGCCGCAGGTCGAAACCGGCAGGGAGCTCGCCACGCCATTCGAGCGTGTAGACGCGGATCGCATGACCGCGCTCCTGGCAAGCCAGCGCAATACGCAGGAAATCGCGCTGCAGGCCGCCGAACGGGAAGTACTTGTAGAGACAAAAGGCGATCTGCATCAGTCACTCCCCGTCCCGCCGAGCAGCCGGTCACCGGACGCAGCCATCACACCGGCGGTCCGTCGGTGGCAGGCGGCGGAGACTCGCTGTTCCTTCGCCCCTTGTAGCGGTTGTAACCCCACAGGTACTGACCCGGACATTGACGAATCAGGTGTTCGATCTCGTGGTTGATCTGTTGCGCCCGCTCCTCGATACTGCCGCGGATCGGCTGGGTCGGTTGCTGCAGGTGGAAATGGTAACCGGCACCCGCCGGCAGGCGTTCCGCCCAGACCATGATCACCGTGGCGCCGTCCGCGAGACGCGCGGCGAGCGTCATGGTGTATGCCGGTTTGCCGAAGAAGTCGAGCCAGCGCCCTTCCCCCGCCTTGGGCGCCTGATCCGGCAACATGCCGACCGCTTCACCGCGGCGCAGCGCCTTGATCAGGCTGCGCACGCCCGCCAGATCGGCCGCCGCCAGATGCAGTTGCGCGCGCGCCCGCCCCGTTTCGATCATCGCCTGCAGCCACACCCGCTTGGGCGGCCGGTAAAGCACGGTGATCGGTGCCCGGGTGGAAAGATACTGCGCCGTGATCTCGAAACAACCGAGATGCGGCGTCAGATAGAGAATCCCCTTGCCGCTGCGCATGGCCGCCTCGGCCAGTTCCCAACCCGAGACCGCGACCACCCGCGCCGCCGCCTCGTCGAGCGGTCGCAGCCAGATGCGCGCCAGTTCGAGGGCGCCCTTGCCGGCCTCCCGGATGGCCATCGGCTGCACCCGTCCGGCCTCGGCGTCACCCAGGGCGAGCCGCATGTTCTCGCGCATGTGCCGGCGGTAGGTCGGCGAAAACAACCAGGTGAGCCAGCCAAGCAGCGCACCCAGCGCATGCAGCCACGACAGCGGCAAGTGGCTGAAAAAGCGAAACAAGCTAAGCACTCGGGAGTCCGTTCGCGGTTGCTGTGAGATATTTGGCAGGTGGTCGCGCAATGAGCTTTGACGGGCGTGCCAGAGAAAAACTATAATTATCCATCCGCCGAGTTAATCAGGACAACTTGCAGGGCGGAGGGAGCCACGGACTGGCCCCAAATACTGCTAAAGCGTCGTCTGCTCGAACCCCGGAGCCGGCCACGCGGCCGTTTCGGGGTTTTTCTTTTTTGGAGCAGAAGTCGCGTGAGCAAAGAATATCTCTTCACCTCGGAATCGGTGTCCGAAGGCCATCCCGACAAGGTCGCCGACCAGATTTCAGACGCCATCCTTGATGCCATCCTGAGCGATGACCCGCCGGCGCGGGTGGCCTGCGAAACCCTGGTCTCCACCGGGCTGGTCGTCATCTCGGGCGAAATCACCACCAAAGCACACATCAATTATCGCGAGATCGCTCAGGAGGCAGTGCGGCGCATCGGTTACGACAACTCCGAAATCGGCTTCGACTACAAGAGTTGCGCCATTCTGACCGCCATCAACCGCCAGTCGCCGGATATCGCACAAGGCGTCAACGAGGGGCAGGGCATCGACCTCGACCAGGGTGCCGGTGACCAGGGTCTGATGTTCGGCTACGCCTGCAACGAGACCGCCTCGCTGATGCCGCTGCCGATCCACTACGCCCACCGCATCATGCAGCGTCAGGCCGAGGTGCGACGCGACGGTCGCCTGCCGTGGCTGCGCCCGGACGCCAAGAGCCAGCTCAGCGTGCGCTACATCGACGGACGACCGGTGTCGATCGACACCGTCGTCGTGTCGACGCAGCACGACCCCGACGTGTCGCACGCCCAGATCTCGGAAGCCATCATCGAGGAAGTGATCAAGCCGGTGGTGCCCGGTGAACTGTTGACCGGCAACACCCGCTATCTGGTCAACCCGACCGGCCGCTTCGTCGTCGGCGGTCCGCACGGTGACTGTGGCCTGACCGGCCGCAAGATCATCGTCGACACCTATGGCGGTGCCGCGCGGCACGGCGGCGGCGCCTTCTCGGGCAAGGACCCGTCGAAGGTCGACCGTTCGGCCGCCTATGCCGCACGCTACGTCGCCAAGAATGTCGTCGCAGCCGGCCTGGCCGAGCGCTGCGAGGTGCAGGTGGCCTACGCGATCGGTGTCGCCCGGCCGGTCTCGCTGATGGTCAATACCTTCGGCACCGGCAGGGTGAGCGACGAACTGATCGTCGAGCTGATCGGCAAGCACTTCGATCTGCGTCCGAAAGGCATCATCCAGACGCTCAACCTGCTCCGCCCGATCTACCGCAAGACCGCCGCCTACGGCCACTTCGGACGGGATGAACCGGAGTTCACCTGGGAGGCAACCGACAAGGCCATCCTCCTGCGCGCTGAGGCCGGCCTCGCCTAAGCCACTTCGCCCAGCCCAACCCAAGGGGGGCCGTGCGGCCCCTTTTTTCTCCAGACGCTGCCAAACACCACCAACCATCCACATTCCGCGGTATAAACGGACGTACCCAGACCCTGCGCAACCAGCCAAGACCTGCCATGCTCAAGCGGATCAGCGTCCGACACCTCACCGTCGGCATGTACCTCAAGGAATTCTGCGGTTCCTGGATGGAGCATCCTTTTCTGCGCTCCTCCTTCGTCATCAGGGACGCGCAGGAAATTACCGCGATCCTGGCGAGCAGCATCAAGGAAGTCTGGATCGACACCGCCAAGGGACGGGATGTTCAGCCCGACGAACCGGCCACCTCGACAGCAGTAGCGGGGACCGAAGTCCACACCGAGCTGACCGGGGCGACCAGCGAGCAAAGCGACCTCGTCCCGGTCATCGCCGCTGCCGAATTCGCCCGTGCGGCCAGGATCGTCGCCCACTCGCGCCAGGCCGTCGCCTCGATGTTCGAGGAGGCACGCCTGGGCAAGGTGGTCGACACCGGCGGCGCGCAGCGCCTGGTGCAGGAGATCTCCGACTCGGTCAGCCGCAACGCCGGGGCGCTGATCAGCCTGGCGCGCCTGAAGACGGCCGACGATTACACCTACTTGCATTCGGTGGCGGTCTGCGCCCTGATGCTCGCCCTCGCCAGGCAACTGGCACTCGACGAACAACAGACCCGCCAGGCCGGCATTGCCGGGCTGTTGCACGATCTCGGCAAGGCAGCCATGCCGATCGAGGTGCTCAACAAGCCCGGCAAGCTGACCGATGCCGAGTTCGCGATCATCAGGTCGCACCCGGAGGCAGGTTACCGGATGCTGTGCGGGGCCGATGGCGTCGACCCGGTGACACTCGACGTCGTTCTCCACCACCACGAGAAGACCGACGGCTCAGGCTACCCGGCGCATCTGGAAGACGGACAGATCAGCCTGTTCGCCAGGATGGCGGCGGTCTGCGACGTCTATGACGCGATCACCTCGAACCGCCCCTACAAGGCCGGCTGGGACCCCGCCGAATCCCTGCGCAAGATGGCCGAATGGAGCACCGGACACTTCGACCCACGCGTCTTCCAGGCTTTCGTCAAGAGCATCGGCATCTATCCGATCGGTTCGCTGGTCCTGCTGAGCTGCGGTCGTCTCGGGGTGGTCATCGAGCAGGGAGCGGGATCGCTGCTCACTCCGCAGGTCAAGGTCTTCTTCTCGACCCGTTCCGGGGCACGTCTGCGCCCCGAGGTCATCAACCTCGGGCAACCCGCCTGTCCGTTCAGGATCGTCAGCCGCGAGGATCCGGCCAAGTGGAATTTCCCGGACCTCAACGAAATGTGGTGCGGCCGGCCGGGCTGAAGCCCAGGGCAGGCCTCCCCCAGCCTCATCTCGATTCGCCGACCCAGCCGGGGATGTGGCGCGACCTGCCCACTGCGATTCATGACAGTCGCCCGTGCCCCGCACGCGACCGCAAAGCGCTCAGCCCAGCAGGGCCAGGGCAGCACCTCACTTATGCTGACCGCGAGCGCCGACCAGGCGTGCCGTCGACGTCCCGGTCTCGTGCCCGAAGAGGCTCCAGCCCTGATACTGCGCGTGGGTGAAGAAGGCCAGTGCGAGCAGGCCGGCGAGCCAGTTGGTCTTGATCATCTCAGTCCTCGTCCGTCCGGCTGCCACCACTGCCCGGTTCGTCGCCGAGGTCGCTGTCGCGCCAGCGACGTGCTTCGAAGGCATCGCGCCGCCAGCGCGAGACGAGCGGGAAGATCGCCAGGAAGATCAGCAACAGCACATAGTTGGACCAGCCCGTCGGGTTGCGCACCACCTCGAGCGTGTCGACCACCGACTCGGCGTTGTCCTTGCCCAGCTCGTATTCGATCACCAGATGATAGGTCCCGGCGGGCACCGCCTGGAAAACCATCTCGTCGGCGGGCGACCCTTCGGACCAGCCCTCGCCATCCTCGACGCCCTTGTAGTGACTGATTTCCTGCAGACCGAGGTAGGCCTCACCGGTGTTCTTCTCGACCAGTGTGGTGTTGAGCGACAGCCAGTTGTTGAGCAGGTTGGTGTCATGGCGCACGAGCAGCGCCCGCGCGCGCTTCCTGAGCACGAAATCCTGGCTGATCAAGGTCGCCTCGTCGTTCTGTGGCGTCAGGACGAGGCGCTGTCTGAGTACCACCTGCGAGGCGAAGAGGAAGGCGAAGACGAGTTGCACGATGGTCGCTGCCAGAGCGAGCTGCCAGAACAGGCGACACGTCGCGCGGTGCGTCTCGGCCAGCGGGTTGGGTTGATTAGCGTAGACCCCGCGGCGCTTGGGCGGTGGCGTCCTGATGCCAAAGCCGGCGCACAACTCGACGGGGGACAGATATTCGCCTTGCGACCAGGTGGCCTCGCGGGCGTTCACCTCGCGCGACAGCAGTAGCGGCGGACAGACATAGTCCTCGAAGTCACAGCGTTCGCCCACCGCCACCCGCCAGTAGAATTCACCGACGACATAGATCACCTCGGCCTGACCACTGTTGAAGCGTTTGAATTCCTGCCCGTCGTGCCTGAACTTCGCTTGCCCGCGACCAACCGCTGGGGGGTTCGCCAGACTGCGCGCGAAGTTCCAGTGACCCTGGTCCTCGATCAGCCAGGCAAAGCCTTGCTGCGCGTCGAACAGCAGATATTCCGACCACGAGTAATCGCTGCCTGGCGAACCGCCGCTCCGGCGCAGGAAGCCGATCACCCGCCAGTCGCTGCCGAACAGCCTGCCCTGGCTGCCGAGCGGCAGCCAGGGCACTTCCCGCAAGGACTGTGCGGCGTGCGCGAGCAATCTGAAGTTCTCGTTCTCGACACCGATGATCGAACCGCAACTGTCGCAGGCAATGCTTTCGATGGCCGCCGAGTGAATGGCCAGCGGCGCCGCACAGTGCGGGCAATTGAAGGCGCGCGCGTCGACCTGCGACGCTCCCTCGGCAGCCGGCGGGCGTTCCGCCCGCAGATTGTCGAGCTGCAGATCGGCGAAGGCCACCGCCTGGCCGACGAAGACCAGGGGCGGTGTCTCGCTGTAGTCGATGGTCAGGCAGCGACCGTTGCCACGCAGATCAGCGGTTTGCACTGCGTAGCCGGCCGCCACCTTGAAGGGCAATTCTCCCTCGCCTGCGATGCAGCGCGCGGTCGCCAGATCGCTGACGATGAAACGACGCCCATCGAGGATGACCGGCATCTCGGGCGCCAGCGTCGCAAAGGCCGGCAGCGGATCGCTGACCGCCACCTGTGCGCTGACGATCAGTTCGCCAGCGGCTTCCGCCAGCCATGCACTCCGCCCGTCGTCGAACAGGATATGCCACTCATTCCAGAAACCTGCTTCATACTTGAGCTGAATGCGGCCGATGACGGCAAAGTGCCGGCGGCGAAAGCTGCCGCTGCTGCCGATCTGGAGCCGTGAGCTGTCTTCGAGCAGGTCGGCCATCCGCCCGAGGTTCTGCAGATCCTCGCCGCTGCGCAACAGCGTGCTGCGGCAGAAAGCGCAGACGACATAGATCGAGGTCGCCGCACGAAAGACGACCGGCGCTGCGCAGGACGGGCAACTGGCTCGCTTCACGGGCAGGGGTCCGGCGCCTTCGCCAAATCAGGCGAGCCGCAAGGGTCAGCCGAGACGGCTCAGCAAGTCGGCTTTCTTGGCGTCGAATTCGGCCTGCGACAGGATTCCCTTGCCGACCAGAGCGTGCAGCTTTTCCAGCGTCGCGACCACCTCGTCGGCACTGGCGGGTGGCACTGCGGCACTCGGCCGGGCGGTCGCCGGCGTGGCCTGCGCCAGTGCCGCGCTCATCGTCTGGCCGATGCCGAGGCCGGCCCCCAGACCGGCGCCCAGACCGGCGATGCCGCCCTCGTTCTGCGCGGCCAGCGGAATGCTGTTGGCTACCTGGTATTGCGTGTAGTGGCCCAGGTCACCGATCATGTTCATGCCGATGCGGGTGTCGAGGATCTTCTGCAGCTCCTCCGGCAGCGAGACGTTCTGCACGACGAAACTGTCGAGCGCCAACCCGTAACGCTCGAAAACTGTTGCCAGCCTGGCCTTGAGCGTGCGGCCGAGCTCGTCCTGGTTGGCTGCCATGTCGATGAAGGGCACCCCCGATTCACCGAACAGGTCGGTCATCGAAGCGATCACCAGATTGCGCAATTGCCCGTCGAGGTCGGCCACGGTGTACTGCTCGCGAGTCCCCGAAATCTCGCTGTGAAACTTGCGCGGATCGGTCAGCTTGTACGAGTAGATGCCGAAGGCGCGCAGCCGCACCATGCCGAAATCCTTGTCGCGAATGGTGACCGGATTCGGCGTTCCCCACTTGCAGTCGAGTTGCAGGCGGGTCGAGAAGAAGTAGACATCCGACTTGAAGGGAGACTCGAAAAGCTTGTCCCAGTTCTTCAGGTAGGTCAGCAGCGGCAGGGTGCGCGTCGTCAGCGTATACAGGCCGGGGCCGAAAACGTCGGCAACCTGCCCTTCGTTGACGAAAACGGCCATCTGCGATTCGCGGACCGTCAGTTGCGCGCCGTACTGAATCTCGAAATCCTGCATCGGATAGCGCTGGGCGAGCACGCCATCGCCCTCCTCGGTCCATTGAATGACATCGATGAACTGTTTTCTGATGAAATCCATGAGCGCCATGGCGATCTCCCGCAGCAGGTGGTGACAACCTGGCGCCCGGGCGGACGTCAGGGGGAAAGGAAATGGTCAGTAGGTCATGCAGGCGGCGTTGATCAGACCGACCGTGAGCGAGGCGATCGCCAGCAGGATGGCCGGGGCGATGCGCCCGGCCGGAATGTCCTCGTTCAGTTGCGGCAGCGTCAGGCGGATCGCCAGGTAGGCGAGAACCTGGATGACGCCGGCAATGGCGCCCCAGGCCACCAGATCGATCAGGGTATCGCTGTGCGCGATCACATTGGCAACCGGCAGGGCAAAGCCGAGCAGAGCGCCTGACAGGCTGACCGCGGCCGCACTGTTGCCGGCACGGATCAGCGCCACTTCGTGGTAGGGAGTGAGGTTGAGATAGACCAGCAGGAAAAGCGCCAGCAACCCCATCGCCACGGCAAAGTAGGCCAGAAAGGCGGGCAACATGGCCAACAGGTGGGTGGGCATCACGCTTCTCCTGTTTTCCGGCGCCCGAGAAGCGCCGGGATGTCTTTTCATCTGGTGACAGCGTAGCGTACCAGGCCGTTGAGGACCAGATTGTCCACCAGACGGAAAGGGATCTGCAAGTGCTCGACCAGGCGGGCGGCGGCACCACCGGTCAACAGACAGCGCGCGCCCGCGGCGTCGGCGATGCCGGCGAACATCCGCTCGATCGCCCCGAGTTGCGCCTGCAGGCAGCCGCTGACGATGGCATCCATGGTGTTGCGCGGTGCCGCACGAAAAACGCCGTTGGCGAGCGGCAACTGCGCCGTATTGCGCGCCAGTGCAGCGCGCATCAGCTCAAATCCGGGCAGGATGAGCCCCCCCTGGAACACCCCCTCCGCGTCGAGCAGATCGACCGTGGTCGCAGTGCCGGCGCAGACCACCAGGCAGGCGCTGTCGGATTCGGCGCGTGCACCGATCAGCGCCGCCCAGCGATCGGCGCCAAGCTGCGCCGGTGAGTCGTAGGCATTGCGCACACCGCAAGCGGCGGCACTGGCGTGCAGGAAGGAAACGGCGGTCCGGCGACCGGCAAGTACGGACGAAAGGCTCGCCGCGACGCTGGCTCCGGCAACATTGCAGACCACTGCGGACGCTGCGGCCGGCCATTCGTCGGCCGCCTCGGCGAGCCAGACGACGTCAGCGGTCGCCAGTACGCCGCTGTCCAGCCAGCGACTACCGTCATGGACGCCCCATTTGATCCGGCTGTTGCCGGCGTCGATCGCGATGATCATGCGACACGCAGCGACAGGTCGCCCGACAGACAACGTTCGATTCCGGCTGGCGTCTGCAGCAGTAGTGCCCCGTCATCATCCGCCCCGAGACAAAGCCCTTCGCCCTGGATTCTGCCGCCGTCCAGCAAGCGCACCGGTCGTTGTTGCCATGCATGATGCGCCTGCCAAGCGCTGCGCAGGCCGCTGAAACCGACCTGATCGAAACGATCGAGCACCACCGCCAGTTCGTTCAACACCGCGGCCAGCAAGCAATGCCGGTCGGGCAACGGCGACAGGGTCTGTGCCAGTGCCGCCGGGGGATGCAGGAATTCCTCTTCACCGGCGGGCGGCAACTGCAGGTTGAGACCGATGCCGATCACCGCCAGCATGCCGCCGGGTGACGACTCCAGTTCGATCAGGATGCCGCCCACCTTGCCGCCATCGAGCAGGATATCGTTTGGCCACTTGAGTCCGACGCCGCTGGCACCGGAGTGCTCGAGGGCACGTGCGACGGCCAGTCCGACCGCCAGCGACAGGCCCGAGAGGCGCGCCAGCGCCCCGCTGAAGCGCCAGAGCAGGGAAAAGGTCAGCCCGGCCGCCGGCGAGGACAGCCAGTGGCGGCCACGCCGGCCACGCCCGGCGGTTTGCCGGTCAGCCACCAACAGCGAACCGGACACGGCACCCTGTTGTGCCCGTTCGAGCAGCAGGGTGCTGGTCGAACTGCATTCGGCCAGCGCCTCGATCGTGAAGCGTTCGCTCAGCGGGCCGAGCAGCGCGGCGACGCGGGCCGGATCGATCAGACAGGGAAAGGAAGACTGGGCCATGGCTTGCGTCATCGGGAGCATGGCCACCATTATCGCCGATATCCCGCCGCTCAGGCTTCCCGCTCGTCGCCCCCGCCACCGTTGATGCCGAGCTCCTGAATCTTGCGCGTGATCGTGTTGCGCCCGATGCCGAGCGCCTGCGCCGCTTCGATCCGGCGGCCTCCCGTATACGTCAGGGCGCGGCTGATCAGCACGCGCTCGAAGGCATGCGTCAGTTTTTCATGCACCTGGCCGGGATCACCGAGCAAAAGTCGGTCCACCTCCTGCGCCAGGGCACTTTCCCAATCCTCATCAGGCACCGCGGGTCCCGCTTCGCGCAGCTCGGGCGGCAGGTCGGCCAGTTCGACCAGTTGGCCGGGAGCCATCACGGTCAACCAGTGGCAGAGATTTTCGAGCTGGCGGACGTTGCCCGAGAAATCGAGCGAGCAAAGGTGTTTCAATGCGGCGTCGGAGAAGCGCTTGCCTTCGACCCCGAGTTCCTTGGCACTCTTCTGCAGAAAGTGGCGTGCCAGGATCGGAATGTCCTCGCGACGTTCACGCAGACTGGGCAGGCGCACGCGAATCACGTTCAGCCGATGGAAGAGATCCTCGCGGAAAAGTCCCTGCCTGACCCGCGCTTCGAGATCCTGGTGCGTGGCAGCGATGATGCGCACCCTGGTTTTCAGTGGCGAATGGCCGCCCACCCGATAATAATGACCATCCGACAGCACCCGCAGCAGCCTCGTCTGCAACTCCGCCGGCATGTCGCCGATCTCGTCGAGAAACAGGGTGCCACCTTCAGCCTGTTCGAATCGCCCTTGCCGCTGCGCCGCCGCGCCGGTGAAGGCGCCACGTTCGTGGCCGAAGAGCTCCGATTCCAAGAGGTCACGCGGAATCGCCGCCGTATTGATGGCGATGAAAGGCTTGTCCGCCCGCGGACTGTGGCGATGCACGGCACGCGCCACCAATTCCTTGCCGGAGCCCGACTCGCCGGTGATTAGGACGGTGGCACTGGACTGGCTCAGTCGTCCGATGGCACGGAAGACCTCCTGCATCGCCGGCGCCTGACCGAGAATCTCGGGGGTCAGGCCCACCTCATTCGGCGCACCACTCTGGTGCAGGCTTTCGCCGATCGCACGCCGGATCAGTTCCAGCGCCTGGTCGACGTCGAAGGGTTTGGGCAGGTATTCGAAAGCCCCGCCCCGGAACGCCGACACCGCACTGTCGAGATCCGAATAGGCAGTCATGATGATCACCGGCAGCGCCGGGAAGCGCTCCTTGAACACCTGCAGCAACTCCAGCCCCGACTGACCCGGCATGCGAATATCGGAGACCAGCACCTGCGGCGCTTCGCCTCCAGCATCGAGGCGCGCCAGCGCTTCGGTTGCCGACGCGAAACTGCAGAATGGAATCTTTTCGCGCGCCAGGGTCTTCTCGAGGACCCAACGGATTGACTTGTCGTCGTCAACGATCCACACCGGTTTCATTGATTCCTCGGGAAGCTTGGCAATTGTCATCGAACTGTCTTCACCGGGAAGCAAAAAACCTGCCAGCCTGTTCAGATGAGCGGCAAACGGATCGTGAAACAGGTGCGACCGGGCTGGCTGTCGCATTCGATCGTGCCCTGGTGTTGCTGCACGAAGCTTTGCGCCAGGGTGAGGCCGAGACCGCTGCCGCCGGTCCGCCCGGACACCAGCGGGTAGAACATGCGTTCGCGAATGTCCTCGGCGATCCCCGGTCCATCGTCGATCACCTGTACCTCGAGCGCCAGGCGGTGGCGTCGCTTGAACAGGGTGACCTGACGCGCGGCACGGGTACGCAGGGTGATCTGACCGGGCGGGGACACACTGCCGTCGGGATGCCGGGTGATCGCCTGGGCAGCGTTCCTGGCAATGTTCAGAAAGACCTGGATCAACTGCTCGCGATCGCCAATCAGCTCTGGCAGACTGGTATCGTAATCGCGTTGGACGCCGAGCGCGGTTGGAAATTCGGCAGTCAGCAGGCTGCGCACCCGTTCAAGAATCTCGTGAATGTTCACCGGACCCGGCTGCATCGGGCGATGTGGCGAGAGCAGGCGGCGCATCAGATCCTGCAGGCGATCGGCTTCCTTGATGATGACCTGGGTATACTCGCGCAGGCCGGGATTGTTGAGTTCGTGTTCGAGCAACTGGGCGGCGCCGCGGATGCCACCCAGCGGATTCTTGATTTCGTGCACCAGGTTGCGGATCAGTTCGCGACTGGCGTGCTGCTGCTCGACCAGGCGCTCTTCGCGTGTCGCGCGTAGCTGCTGGTCGATGGGCCACAACTCGACCAGCAGACGGGCAGCCGGGGCATCGACCGGGTTCACGGTGCAGTTCAGTTGCAGCAACTCGCCACCAGCCAGACGCAACTCGATGTTCTGCCCAGTGAAACCCCAGCGATGCTCGAGCACGCTGCCCAGCGCCAGCAGCAGTTTCGCCGGGCATTCGATGACGCTGTCCAGGCGACAACCGACGAAGAGCTTTTGACTGATCGCCAGCAGGTTCTCGGCAGCCGGATTGAGATAGCGAATGGTCAGACGCTCGTCAAGCAGGGCCACCGCCGATGAGAGCAGATCCAGGCCACCGAAGGGATTCCCCGAGACGTCAGGCATCGGGTCCGAGCGACCGGAATTCGCGTGAACGATCAGCGAAGATTGGCAATTTCCTTCTGGATGGCCTCGATATTGCGCTGATGCAGCGCGACTTTATCCTTGTAGGGCTGCAGCCGCTCCTGCACCTTGCCGCCGCTGATCGCCCCGCCCTGCATGCGCTCGTTCGGCAGCACGATTGCCTCCTGTTCGCTAAGCTCCTTTTTCGCCTGCGCGACGTTCTTCTGTTCAGCCGCCAGTTCGGTCTCGAGAATGCGCCGGCGGTCGCCATCGCGTGATTTCTGCGTCTGTTCATCCACTTTCGGGAAGTTTGCCGGGGTGGACGTCTTGGTGGCCGGCAGCTTGGGGGCTGGCGCCAGATTGACCGGGTCGAGAACCAGTTTCCGGCAGCTTCTGGTGGGAACGTTCGAGTAAGTGATGCGCCCATCGGCATCGGCACACTTGTAGATGTCCTGCGCCTGCGCGGAAGCCGCCGCAAGCAATGGCAGGACGATCGAACAAAACAGGTATTGCGCTCTCATTGTCGTGGGATTCCCTTGTCGCAAACAGACCCGCGGCCGGAGACCCTCCACCGTGGGCCTGCGCCCTCTGAACAGGCGCAATGTAGCGGCCAACCAGAATCAATACTAACGCGTAAGGAAGGCGATCGGTAGACAAAAAAAGGACGGGCAAGCCCGTCCTTGCGGTTGTGCCGCTTGCTCAGCAACTGTAATACAGATCGAACTCGACCGGGTGCGTGGTCATGCGAACCTTGTTGACCTCGTCCATCTTCAGTTCGATATAGGCGTCAATCCAGTCGTCCGAGAACACGCCACCGCGGGTCAGGAAGTCGCGGTCCTTGTCGAGGGAAGCAAGCGCTTCCTCGAGGCTGGCACACACGGTCGGGATCTTCGCATCCTCTTCGGGCGGCAGATCGTAGAGGTTCTTGTCGGCCGGGTCACCGGGGTGAATCTTGTTCTGTATACCGTCAAGACCGGCCATCAACAGCGCCGAGAAGCACAGGTAGGGGTTGGCGATGGGGTCCGGGAAGCGGGTTTCGATGCGCCTTGCCTTGTCGGAAGCGACGTGCGGCACACGGATCGATGCCGAACGGTTCTTGGCCGAATAGGCGAGCTTGACCGGTGCCTCGTAGTGCGGCACCAGGCGCTTGTACGAGTTGGTCCCGGGGTTGGTGATGGCATTGAGCGCCTTGGCATGCTTGATGATGCCCCCGATGTAGAACAGGGCCAGTTCCGACAGACCAGCGTAACCGTTACCGGCAAACAGGTTCTTGCCATCCTTCCAGATCGACTGGTGGACGTGCATGCCTGAACCATTGTCGCCAACGATCGGCTTCGGCATGAAGGTCGCTGTCTTGCCGTACTGGTGAGCGACGTTATGCACCACATACTTGAGAACCTGGGTCCAGTCAGCACGCTTGACCAGCGTATTGAACAGGGTGCCGATCTCGCACTGCCCGGCAGTGGCAACTTCGTGATGGTGCACTTCAACCGGCACACCGAGCGACTCGAGCGTCAGGACCATCGCCGAACGGATATCGTGCAGGCTGTCGACCGGCGGCACAGGGAAGTAGCCACCCTTGATTCCCGGACGGTGGCCGGTACCGCCCTCGCCGTCGGATTTTTCGCCACTGGTCCACGCAGCTTCCTGCGAATAGATCTTCAGCGTGCAGCCCGACATGTCGACGCTCCACGACACCGAGTCGAAAATGAAGAACTCGGGTTCCGGCCCAAAGTAAGCCGTATCGCCGATTCCGCAGGACTTGAGATAAGCCTCGGCACGCTTGGCAATCGAGCGCGGATCGCGGTCGTAGCCACGGCCATCGGCCGGATCGACCACGTCGCAGGTGACGACCACGGTCGTTTCGTCGAAGAAGGGGTCGACATAGGCAGTGCTCGGATCGGGCATCAGTTGCATGTCCGAAGCCTGGATACCCTTCCAGCCGGCGATCGACGAACCATCGAAGGCGTGCCCATTCTCGAACTTGTCCTCACCGAAAGCGCTGACCGGTACGGTGACGTGCTGCTCCTTGCCACGGGTGTCGGTGAAACGAAAGTCCACGAATTTCGCTTCGTTATCTTTGACCATCTTGATTACGTCTTGCGGGCTTGCCATTGCAGAGTCTCCTGAACAGGTGCCGTTATCAGCGGCGACAGTAGAAAGTTAAGTGCGCGAGGGTACTAGCAGAAAACATGCCAACAAGTGCCCTGCCGACTGACCATTGTGCCACAAGCGTTCAATGCCTTAACCAGCTTTTTCGATGCACCATGTGGGGGGTACGCACTCCGACTGCATGCACACAAATGGTGCATGCCGTACGGTGGGTCGTCACACCCAGCGAACGAAGCAACTGATTTATACTCTCAGCTTTGCTGAACTTCCTCCGACAGGACCTCGAACGAGACATGGGAAAGCTGACTGATCTGCTGCAGCTGGCGCGGCAACGAGGACGAGAACTTGGCCTTCCTTACGCCGGAGCCCTGACGCCGCAGGAAGCGTATGCGGTCTGGCAGCTGGCGCCGGGCGCCAAGCTGGTCGATGTCCGCACGCGCGCCGAATGGGATTGGGTTGGGCGCATCCCTGGCGCCGTCGAGATCGAGTGGATGGGCTACCCCGAGAACCGGCCAAACAGCCATTTCCTCGCCCAACTGAAGCAACAGGTCGATCGCGAAGCGCTGCTGATGTTCATCTGCCGCAGCGGCGCACGCTCTCACCACGCCGCAGCACTGGTCAGCGAAACCGTGCAGCGCGAATGCTATAACGTGCTCGAGGGCTTTGAAGGTGCGCTGGACGCCAACGACCAGCGCGGCCATGTTGGCGGCTGGCGCCACGCCGGCCTGCCATGGCGTAGCTGAACCCTCCCTGAGCCAGCCGGTCCAGGCTGCATTGACATTGATTCGACACCATCACCCCCATGCAAACCGCCACCATCAGCTTTGACAAGTTCAACCAACTGCAGGACGACGACTGTCATCTGCGCATCCGGGCCGCCCGCGACCGACTGGGCAGGGAAGTCGTCCTGCTCTGCCACCATTATCAGCGCGCCGACGTCTATCAATATGCCGATCTGACAGGTGACTCGCTCAAGCTGTCGCGCCTGGCATCGCAAACCGATTCGCGCCTGATCGTATTCTGCGGAGTGCATTTCATGGCGGAGGTCGCCGACATCATGTCCAAGCCGGAACAGATCGCCATCCTGCCCGACCTGGCAGCCGGCTGCTCGATGGCCGATATGGCCAACCTGGCCAAGGTCGAACGCTGCTGGCGCGAGCTCGCCGAGGTGCTCGCGGTGGAGCAGGAGGTCACGCCGGTGACCTACATCAACTCGGCTGCCGACCTCAAGGCGTTCTGCGGAGAACATGGCGGTATCGTCTGTACCTCGTCGAATGCCGGAACGATTGCTGAATGGGCCTTTGCCCGTCGCGCCAAGATCCTTTTCTTTCCCGACCAGCACCTGGGCCGCTGGACCGGGTTCAAGATGGGTATCCCGCTCGACGAAATGATGGTCTGGGATCCCGATCTCGAGATGGGAGGCCTGACGGCCGGGCAGATCCGGCGTGCCCGGCTCCTGCTCTGGAAAGGTCATTGCTCGGTGCACCAGATGTTTCAGCCGGCACACATTCTGCGTTTTCGCAATCAACATCCGGACGGCCTGGTCATCGCGCATCCCGAATGCAGCTTCGAAGTCTGCCGGCAGTCGGACTTTGTCGGTTCGACCGAACACATCGTCAGGACGATCAAGGATGCCAAGGCCAATACGCGCTGGCTGGTAGGCACCGAGCTCAACCTGGTGAACCGCCTCGCCGAGGAAGTTCGGCACGAGGGCAAGATCGTCCAGTTCATGGCACCCACGGTGTGCATGTGCTCGACGATGCAGCGCATCGATCCGCAGCACCTCGCCTGGACCCTGGAGAACCTGGCCGACGGAACGATCGTCAATCAGATTCAGGTACCCGAGCACGAACGGCAACTCGCCAAGCTGGCGCTGGAGCGAATGCTCGCCGTCTCCTGAAGCACGACATGAACCACCCACCGCAACCGCCAACCTGTCACGTTTACGGAATTCGCAACTGCGACACCATGAAGAAGGCTTTCGCTTGGCTGGCCGCTCATGCCGTGCCTTACAACTTCATGGACTATGGACAAGTGGGAGTATCCGTCGAGCGACTGGCTGACTGGAGCCGTCGGGTCGGCTGGCAATGCCTGCTCAATACGCGCGGCACCACCTGGCGCCGTCTGACCATGGAAGAGCGCAGCAACATCGACGAACACAAAGCGCTGAAACTGATGGCGGCACAACCAAGCCTGATCAGACGACCGGTCATCGATACCGGCAGCGCCTTGCTGATCGGTTTCGAGCCCCTGCACTATGCTGCCCACTTCGTGACGGGCAACGCATGAACGCCGACTGCGTATGGCGCTTCCTGTTCGATGACCTCGACATTGTCGGCGCCTTCGTCAGTCTTGGTCCGGTATGGGGGAAGCTGCTGGAAAATCGCGACTATCCGGCGGCGGTGGCCAGACTCCTCGGAGAAATGAGTGTCACCTGCCTGCTCCTCGGAGGCAATCTCAAGCAACCCGGCCGACTGACCATCCAGTTGCGTGGCAACGGCCCGGTCTCGCTGCTGATCATCGACTGCGACGAAAACCTGCAGATTCGCGGCATGGCCAGATGCCCCAGCCAGGTCGTGGACGGCTCCGTCCAGAAACTGTTTGGTGACGGGCAGTTGTTGCTCTCGCTCGACATGCCGTCGATGCGGGAGCCGTATCAGAGCATCGTGCCGCTTGACGGCGACAGCATCGCCACGGTCTTCGAGCACTACCTAATGCAGTCGGTTCAGTCGCCGGCGCGCTTTTTTTTGGCGGCCTCGGGCAAGGCAATCGCCGGTCTCATGCTGCAGAAACTGCCGGCTGCCGACCAGCACGACACGGATGGCTGGGCACGCGTCGAAGCGCTTGCCGCTACGGTAAAGCAATCCGAGCTGCTTGCCCTGCCGGCCGCCGAACTCCTGGGCCAGCTCTTCCCACAGGAAACCGTGCGCCTGTTCCCGCCCACGACTGTGGTCCACAACTGCCCCGAGGATTGGCACAAGGTGCGCGCGCTACTGCGTTCGCTCGGCCCCGGCGAAGTGTATGCCATCCTGCGGGAACACGGTGCAGTCGTCATCCAGGACGACATCTGCAATCGCGAATACCGATTCGACGCACCGGCGATCGACGAACTGTTTCGCGACACGTCAGCGACGCCACCCCGGACGCTGCACTGAGCCACCGGAAAAGCAAACGGAACTCCTCATTTACAGCAGCTTGCCGGGATTCATCAAACCCAGGGGATCCAGCGTCCGCTTGATGGCACGCATCATTTCGATCTCGATCGGGCTCTTGTAGCGCAGCAACTCCGCACGTTTCAACTGACCGATGCCGTGCTCGGCACTGATGCTGCCGCCCAGTTCATGGACCAGGTCATGCACCAGGCGGTTGACCTCGGGCTGCGCCGCCAAAAACGTCGCGTTTTCGCCGGCACCCGATTTTGACTGATTGTAGTGCAGGTTGCCATCGCCGATATGGCCGAAGGTGACGATGCGGATCTCGGGAAAGGCACGGCTGAGTGCTTGATCGGCACGCTCGACGAACTCCGGAATGCGCGAGATGGGCAGCGAGACATCGTGCTTGATGCTCAGCCCCTCGCTCTTCTGCGCCTCACCGATACTCTCGCGCAAGACCCACAGACGCCTGGCCTGCTCGCCACTCTGCGCCAGCAGCGCATCGTCGATCATCGACTGATCGAGCGCCGCGCCCAGAAATGATGTCAGCGCTTCACGCAGATCCGCGTCATCGCCGCCGGTCGAAAGCTCGACCAGCAAATGCCAGGAACTGGCCGGCAGCGCCGGGTGTGCGCCCGGGATATGCTTGCGCACCAGGTCGAGCGCCTTACCGGAAACCAGTTCGCAAGCGCTGAGCGCCGGACCGAAACGCCCCTGCAGTTCGCCCAGCAAGCGCACCGCCATCGCTGGCGAAGCAATCGCCAGCCAACCCGTGGCCTTCGCCCGTGGCAAGGGAAAGAGCTTCAACACCGCGGCCGTGATGATGCCGAGCGTTCCCTCGGCGCCGATAAAGAGGTGTTTCAAATCGTAGCCGGTATTGTCCTTGCGCAGGCCACGCAGACCATTCCAGATCTCGCCGCTGGGCAACACGACTTCGAGCCCGAGGGTCAGTTCGCGTGCATTGCCGTAACGCAGCACCTGCACGCCGCCCGCATTGGTGGACAGATTGCCACCGATCTGGCAGCTCCCTTCGGCGGCCAGCGCGAGAGGGAACAGACGCCCGGCACCAGCCGCTGCCTCCTGCAGCGCCTGCAGCACACAACCCGCCTCGACGGTCATTGTATTGTTGGCCGGATCGATTGCCCGAACGCGCTTGAGCCGGGAAAGACTGATCACCACCGAGCGGCCCACCGGTCCGGGAGTCGCCGCGCCACAGAGACTGGTGTTGCCACCCTGCGGCACCATGGCCACCCGCGCCCGCCCACAAACCCGGACGACGGCCGCTACGGCAGCCGTGCTGGCCGGCCGCGCAATGCAGATCGCCGTACCACGGTAGCGACCTCGCCAGTCGGCCAGATGGGCTGCCATGAGGTCGGCGGAAGTCAGCACGTTTTCCGCGCCCAGCAGTTCGCTGAGCTGACTGATCAGATGGGCATCATCCACGGGTGTTCGAACCTGCAATGCGGTGGTGCAGCGCAGCGCCGCCGCGCTGCCTTGACAGGAACCGCCCGGACCGGAGAGACTCGCGTACAGCCGGCGCCGGTTGATACGGCGGACAATGACCCATGGTAGCAGGGTCTTTGATAAAAAACGCGTTTGATGCGAAGATTCAGCCCATGCCAATCCCTTTCCGGCCCACGGGCATTTGATGCCTCCCTGGCAGTGCCATCGTGCGCACGGCAGGCCGCAATACCGTTGCCTCGATCGCCATGACGACCTTTCATCCAGACTCCCTCTCCCAACCGCAGACCTGCCTGGCCCGACGGCCGTCGGGCCGGACGCCGTCGTGCCGGAACCGATGAGCAAGAACACCAGGCTCGTTGCCGACATCGGGGGCACGCACGCCCGCTTCGCCCTGCTCGGCGAGACCGGCGCACCGGAAATGGTGCGCATTCTTCCTGTGGCCGGCTTCGCCGGGCCGGTGGAGGCAATTCAGGCCTACCTGGCGGAACTTGATGACCCTTCTCTCCACGCCGCCGCGCTTGCCATCGCGGCACCGGTACACCAGGAACCAATCCGGCTGACCAATGCCACCTGGACCTTCACGAGTGACGACATCAAGTCGCGGCTCGGCCTGCAGCAGGTGCTCCTGCTCAACGATTTCACCGCCCTTGCCCTGTCATTGCCGCACCTGGGTAACAATCAGTTGCGACAGATCGGGCACGGCGCCCCGGTGGATCGGGCAACCAAGGCGGTGCTCGGTCCCGGCACTGGCCTGGGTGTCTCGGGAGTGCTTTACCACGGCGGACGCTGGCTGGCTCTGGCTACCGAGGGTGGCCACTGCTCGCTGGCCCCGGCAGACGGGCGTGAGGCGAGCATTCTTGCTCTGGCCTGGCGGGAGTTCCCGCATGTTTCCGCCGAGCGTCTCCTGTCCGGCAGTGGCTTGCCGCTGCTGCATCGTCTGGTCGCCGCGGTGGACGGGCAGCCGGAGGAGCCACTGTCGACCGCTGAGATCGTGGCACGCGCGGTAGGCGGTCAGGACGCCCAATGTAGCGCGGTGGTCGACACCTTCTGCGCCATGCTTGGTTCCGTGGCAGGAAATCTGGCGCTGACCCTGGGCGCCCAGGGTGGCGTGTATGTCGGCGGTGGTATCATTCCCCGGTTGGGGGAACTGTTTGACCGCTCGTCTTTTCGTGCTCGTTTCGAGGCCAAGGGACGGTTTGCGTCCTACCTGGCCGCCATTCCCACCTATGTAGTGCTTTCTCCTACGCCGGCCCTGCTGGGCGCTGCCCATGCCCTGGCCGACAGCGAGGGTCATCCATGAACCTTACCGGAGTATCAGCCTGATGTCCGATGCCGCTCAATCCCGTCCCGAAAGCGAAGACCTGCGCTGCGAAATAGAGCGCAAACTCGTCTGCACGGTCGCTGCCGAACCAACTCGCGCCAGCAAGGCCGATCTCTACCAGGCACTTTCTCAGGTGGCACGCGAGCAGTTGGCCGAACGCTGGGTCAACACGCAAAACACCGACCGTGACAACAAGGCACGACGTGTCTACTACCTGTCGATGGAATTCCTGATCGGACGCGCAATGAACAATGCCCTCGCGGCGCTCGATCTGCGCGACCGGGCTGCAGCGGTATTTGCCGCGCCCGGGCCCTTGCTCGACGAGGTGGTGGAATGTGAGCCGGATGCGGCACTCGGCAATGGCGGTCTGGGACGACTGGCCGCCTGCTTCCTGGATGCCATGGCCACTCTCGGGCTGCCCTCCTGGGGTTACGGGGTACGCTATGAGTATGGGATGTTTGCCCAGTCGATCCTTAATGGACAACAGGTCGAGAAACCGGAAGCCTGGCTGCAGGACCGCTCGCCGTGGGAGTTTCCGCGCGCCAACAAACATTACACCGTGCATTTCGGCGGCACCTGCGAGCATCACGAAGAATGGGCCGAATGGCACGCCGCCGACTCGGTCGAAGCCAAGGCATTCGACTACGTGATCCCCGGCCACGGTACGGATCGGGTCAGCACCCTGCGTCTGTGGAAGGCGGCCGCTCCATCGGAAATCGACCTCGGTGCCTTCAACACCGGTGACTACCAGCG
>ERZ761607.1317-NODE-1317-length-31955-cov-6.112445_pt1 | contig 31955 bp, 29 predicted proteins | sample MGYA00511164_ERZ761607 | MGnify/ENA primary metagenome ERZ761607 (study PRJEB28899, sample SAMN02445080) | bioreactor sludge metagenome | biome: EBPR sludge | place: Australia: Brisbane, Thorneside Wastewater Treatment Plant | collected 2011-06-22 ... | reverse complement strand
AGCGGGTGTCGCCGCCGGCCGAGCCGACCCTCACGCTGCACCTGGACCGCGAGTCGTTCATCCGGCTGGCCGGTGGCCGCTGCGCGGCCGAACCCGGCAAGGTGACCGTCGACGGCGACCAGGAGTTGGGAGCTCGGGTCCTCGCGAGCCTGGCGACGACACCGTGAGGGTACGCCGGCGGCGCTCCTCCTACCGTCGCCAGCTGCCCACCGACCGGCGCCGGGCGCAGGACGGTCGCAGGCGGTCCGCGGAGGACTGAGCCATGCTTGGGGGGTGACCGAGCGCAACGTCCTGGGCGGCGAGCTGGAGGAGTGCGGCACCGACCCGATGACCGGCTTCTTCCGCGACGGCTGTTGCGGGACCGGCCCCGAGGACCGCGGCAGCCACACCATCTGCGCGGTGGTCACCGCCGAGTTCCTCGACCACCAGCGCAGCATCGGCAACGACCTGACCACGCCGATGCCCGCCTACGACTTCCCAGGTCTCGTGCCCGGCGACCGCTGGTGTGTGACCGCCCTCAACTGGTCACGCGCCGAGCGCGACGGCGCCGCCGCCCCGGTCGTGCTGGCCGCAACCAACGAGGCGGTGCTGCGGTTGATCCCACTCGAGACGCTGCGGGAGCACGCGGTAGACGTACCCGACGACCTCAGCGACCTCGACTAATGGGCTCCGGTCCGGCTCGGGACCGGTGGTTGAGCCCGGAGGCGCCCCAGCGCCGACGGTGTCGAAACCACCGCCGGGAAGGCACTCACTCGACCGCCGTCGAGGCCGATAGAGAGGACTGCACGCACAGCCGATCCCGCGTGCAGCCAGGTCCGGAAACCCTTGTGCATAACAGGTTCCGGCCACCATCGACTGTCGATGGCGGGTGTTTGGATTGGGTCATGTCCCAGTCCAGCCCGTTCGCGCCCGTCGAGGAGTTCGACGCTGCGCAGACGCTGGCTGCCGCCGAACAGGTGGTGCGCGACCGCCGCGCGAACCAGGCTCGTGAGGTCGAGGTCGGGCTGCACTGGGCCGACCTGCACGCCACCGAGCCCGACCAGCCGGGACGACCGGTGCCGACCACGCCCAAGCACTGGCAGTCGCCCACCCCGGCGCACTCGACAACGCCATCGACCAGATCGCCCGAGCCATCGGTGGCAACGACTCCGAGTCAGAGCCCTGACTGGCAGCGAGCAGGTTTTGGCCCGTCGTGGTCCGAACCGGCGATCGACGGGTGTTCAACAGCGACCTATCGATCTCGCACGCGCACCATCCCGCCGAGGGTCGCGACGTACGCCGACCCTTCGGGTCCGAGCGTCACGGCGGAGTAGTGGTTGTTGGACAGGGTGCCGGTCCCGGTGCGGACGGAGAACGCCGTCTCGCCGGTGCGGGCATCGATCGCGGTGAGGTACCACGCGCTCACCCCCCACCACGACTGCCTGGTGGTGTAGGCGTAAATCAACCCGGTGGCCAGCGAGACCTTGGCGACCGAGGTCGGGGCGATCTCGGAAGATCGCCAACCCACCGAGCACTCACCCGTCTCGGGGTCGGCGTCGACGCGAGCCAGACCGCCGGGAGGGCTCTGGCCGGCCATCGTGCTCCAGGGCCCGGCGTAGCCGTAGTTGTTCTCCACCACGACGCTGGCGTCGCCGACGGCGACCAGCGAGTTGTCCGACGCGCTCTCACCGTTGTCGAAGACCGCGGCCTCGCAGACCAGCGTCCCGTCGGCGACGTCGTAGAACTGCACGTGCATCTGCGGCTCGGCGTTGTCGGTGATCGCGACCAGGCCGCTAGGCAGCACGGTCGGCGTGGTGCCGCTGCCGGCACTCAACTGACCCGGCTTCTTCCCGTTGCCGTTGTCGTAGGCCGCCTCCCACAGGACGGCCGGTGCACCCGCGTCGCCCAGCGCCACCTTGTACAGCGCCTCGGTCGTGACCAGGTAGACACCCGTGTCGTCGGAGGCGATCGAGTTGGCGATCTCGCCGTCGAGGTCGAGCGGGGCCGTGCCGCCCGCCACTCCGACCCGACCGTCCTGGGTGACGTACCAGGTGTTGCCCTCCCAGTCGGGCAGCAGCGCGACCAGGCAGTCGTCGTCGGGTACGACGTCGCTCAGGTCGACCTCGTCGACCGGGTCGAGCTCGTCGGTGTCGACGGTGAGCACCCGCCGATCGGTGGTCGCGACCACGGCGCGGGCCTGCGCGTCGAGGTAGAAGTACGCGCCGCCGCAGAGGTCCTCCCACGGCCGCTTGTCCGACTTCTTCCGGTCCGGCAGATCGAGGGTGTCGACGGGCCGCAGCGTCTCGGGGTCGAGGATGTGCATGACCGGTCCGCTGCGGTTGCCGCACAGCGCCACCAGCCGCCCGTCGGGGTCGAAGGCGAGCGTCGCGCACTCCTCGAGGCCGTACCAGGCGGTCGTGACCTCGAGGTCCTGGCCGAGCGGTCCAGGTCCTTGGTAGCTGTCGGTCGCCCACGCGTCGTCGTGCATTGAGCTACTGCCGTTGGCCGCCAGCCCCGGGTGCTGGGGTACGTCGAGAGGAATGGGCTGCGGGCGGGCCGCATGGCCGTCGTACGACGCCGTGACGAGCAGTCCGCCGCCAGGCGGGATCGGCAGCCGCCCGTCGGGGAGGACCACCACGACGCCGACGACCACGGCGACCAGCGCGACCACGCCGCCGAGCACCCAGCGGGTCGGCCGCATCCGGCGCCGGGTGGCCGGCACCAACAGCGCGACCAGCAGGATCGCGAACACCCACGGCCCGATCGCGAGCCAGCCCGCGACCAGCAGGACCAACGCCACCACGAACCCCACGGGTGGCAGCATGCCCTGTCGGCTGCCTCCGCGGGGGTCAGACGAGGTAGACGACGACCTCGTCGGATGCCTCGAGTGCGGCGTCGACCTCCTCGGGACGGCGACGAGCGGTGGCGATCTTACGGGTCCAGTCGGGAATCGGCCGGTCGAGCTTCTCGAGGATCTCGATCTTGATCTGCGACACGCGCTGCTGCTCCCGGGTCACCTCGACGACTCTCATCGTGATGCCTCCTCGACCTCAACACTCGACAGCTCGCTGGTATCGATGACCGCCAAGAGCATAGTCCGTTCGTATACGTCGAGCGCCGGAAGCTGGTTGAGAGCCTGGATCTGGCCCATCCCGAGGCCGCGCAGTCGTGGGTCAGGACTCATCACGAGTTCCGCTGCCCAGCGCACGTTGCGCATCGTCTCCTCCCGCACCGACCGTTGCTCCAGCTCGAGGGCACCCCAACGGTTGAGCACGACCCCCAGCAGCGCACCGGCGAACGCCAGCAGCGGCGTCAGCAGCGTGAGCCCGAGAGTCATGCCGCGACCGTAGCCTGAGCCGACGCGGACCGTCGGGCGCTCTCCACAGGCCCTTAGTCGGCCGGTTCGGGATCAGCGAACAACGAGGCGTAGGCGTTGAGCGCCGGCTGTCCACCGAGGTGGGCGTAGAGCACGGTCGAGTCGCGCGGGATGTCGCCGTTGCGGACCAGGTCGACCAGACCTGCCATCGACTTGCCCTCGTAGACGGTGTCGAGGATGACGCCCTCGAGCTGGCCGGTCAGCCGAATCGCATCGAGCGTGGAGGCGACCGGCACGCCGTACTCGTCCCCGGCCCAGCCGGGCAGCACGGTGATCTCGTCGTCGCGGAGATCGCGCTTGAGGCCGATCAGCTCGGCGGTGTTGCGGGCGATCCGGGTCACCTGGTCGACGGTCTTGTCCAGCGTCGCCGACGCGTCGATGCCGAGCACTCGACGCGGCCGGCCGCCGGCCTCCTCGAGCGCAGCGAACCCGGCGATCATCCCGGCGTGCGTCGAACCGGTCACCGTGCAGACCACGACGGTGTCGAAGAAGACGCCGAGGTCCTCCTCCTGCTGTGCGACCTCGTAGGCCCAGTTGGCGAAGCCCAGCCCGCCGAGTCGGTGGTCGGAGGCGCCGGCGGGGATGGCGTACGGCGTACCGCCGCGCGCCTCGACGTCCGAGATCGCCTTGCGCCACGAGTCGCGGAAGCCGATGTCGAAGCCGGCCGGGTCGAGCCGGACCTCGGCGCCCATGACCCGGCTCAGCAGGATGTTGCCGACCTGCGTGCTCAACGGGTCAGTCCACCCGGGCACCCAGTTCTCCTGCACCAGCACGCACTGCATCCCGAGATGCGCGGCCACCGCCGCCACCTGACGGGTGTGGTTGGACTGGTAGCCGCCGATGGAGACGAGGGTGTCGGCGCCCTGCTCGAGCGCCTCGGGGACGAGGTATTCCAGCTTGCGGGTCTTGTTGCCGCCGTAGGCGAGACCTGCGTTGCAGTCCTCGCGCTTGGCCCACACCTGGGCACCGCCCAGGTGTGCGCTCAGTCGAGGCATCGGGTGGACCGGGCTGGGTCCGAAGGTCAGCGGGTGGCGCGGGAAGCTCTCGAGGGTCACGCAGGCAGTATCGCGGTCCGCGACGGGAGCAGTCCCTCCCGCTTGGCCACGGCGGCCGCGGCGAGGATCGTCAGCCCGATGCAGGTGGCGTTGGTGATCGGCACCAGGATCGCCTTGGCCAGCACGAACGTGGCGAGCGGCTGGCTCTCCAGCAGCACGAACACGACGGTCGCCTTGCCGAGCAGGGCGATCGCCCACAGCACCGTGAGTCGGCGGAGCAGTCGCCGTACCCGCGGCCGGGCGTGCAGCTCGTCGGTGAGCGGGTAGAAGTCGCCGGCCATCCGGGCCACCAGGGGGCGTGCGGTCAGCGCTGAGAGGAGGAAGACCAGCCCGATGGTCAGGTCGGTGAGCACCGGCTGGAGGAAGTAGATGAACGTGCTCTGCGCCGAGAGCGCGATCACGGTCCGCACCGTCAGGACGCCCGCGGTGAGGAGCAGCATGCCGGAGGTACGCCGGCCGGTCAGCGCGCGGAAGCCGATCGCGCCGTAGGACCAGAGGAGCGCGGCCACGATCGCCGGCCAGATCCCGAGGGTGACGAACAGCGTGTAGAACACCACGCCGGGCACTACGCAAGCGACGAGCAGGCTCGCGCCCACCCGGCGCAGCACCGCCCGCAAAGCCGGATGTGCGGGATGGGGCTGCGCCAGGTGGGGAACAGGCGTCTGCTCGGACGCAGGGAGTTCGAGCAGGGCCATGGGTCCAGGAAACGCGACAACAGGCGCCCGCGGGCCGGTTCGGGAGGACTCCCGGGTCCTGGTCCAACAACGCCTTAGATCGGACGGACCAACCTCACCGGTCCCGGCCCGCGAACCTGCGAGCTTCGATACGCTCGCCGGTCCTCCCCGTCCCTGGGCGGCATGATGGCCCCATGGCCGACGCCCGCGCAGGACAGCCCGCCCAGCCGCAGGACCTCGTAGAGCTGCCGCACCTCGTGACGGCGTACTACACGGGGATCCCGGATCCGGACGTCGTCGAGCAGCAGGTGGTCTTCGGCACCAGTGGCCACCGAGGCTCGTCATTGAACACCGCGTTCAACGAGTGGCACATCCTCGCGACCACCCAGGCGATCTGCGACTACCGCGCACACCAGGGCTTCGACGGGCCGCTGTTCATCGGCCGCGACACCCACGGGCTGTCCGAGCCGGCCTGGGCGACCGCGCTCGAGGTGCTGGCCGCGAACGACGTCACCGTGCTGGTCGACAGCCGCGACCGCTACACGCCGACACCCGCCGTCTCGCACGCGATCATCCGCGCCAACCGCGGTCGCACCACCGGCCTCGCCGACGGGATCGTCGTCACGCCGTCGCACAACCCGCCCTCCGACGGCGGCTTCAAGTACAACCCGCCGCACGGCGGCCCGGCCGACACCGACGCGACCAAGGTGATCGCCGACCGCGCCAACGAGCTGATCCGAGCGGGGCTGAACGGCGTCCGCCGTACGTCATACGCCGCGGCGCGCGGGGCCGCCCACTCGTATGACTTCCTGGGCACCTATGTCGACGACCTGCCATCGGTCGTCGATCTCGACGCGATCCGCGAGGCCGGCGTCCGCATCGGCGCGGACCCGCTCGGCGGTGCGTCGGTCGACTACTGGGCCGAGATCGGCAACCGGCACCGCCTCGACCTGACCGTCGTCAACCCGCTGGTCGACGCGACCTGGCGGTTCATGACGCTGGACTGGGACGGCAAGATCCGGATGGACTGCTCGTCGCCGTCCGCGATGGCCTCGCTGGTGGCGCAGAAGGACAGCTATCAGATCGCGACCGGCAACGACGCCGACTCTGATCGGCACGGCATCGTCACGCCGGACGCCGGGCTGATGAACCCCAACCACTACCTGGCGGTCGCGATCCAGTACCTCTTCGGCGGGGCCCGTCCGGGCTGGCCGTCGGCGGCGCAGATCGGCAAGACGCTGGTCTCGAGTTCGATGATCGACCGGGTCGCGGCGGCCCTCGGCAAGCCGATGGTCGAGGTGCCGGTCGGCTTCAAGTGGTTCGTCCCGGGACTGATCGACGGTTCCTTCGGCTTCGGCGGCGAGGAGTCCGCCGGTGCGTCGTTCCTGCGCACCGACGGCACCACGTGGACCACCGACAAGGACGGCATCATCCTCGCGTTGCTGGCCTCCGAGATCCTGGCCCGGACGGGCCGCTCACCGAGCGAGCACTACGCCGACCTGGTCGCCGAGCACGGCGACCCGGCGTACGCCCGGATCGACGCACCCGCCTCACGCGAGCAGAAGGCCAAGTTGGCCGCGCTCTCGCCCGACGACGTGCGCGCCACCGAGTTGGCCGGTGAGGCGATCACCGCCAAGCTCACCGAGGCTCCCGGCAACCACGCGAAGATCGGCGGCCTCAAGGTCACCACCGAGTCGGCCTGGTTCGCCGCCCGACCCTCGGGCACCGAGGACGTCTACAAGATCTACGCCGAGTCGTTCCGCGGCCCCGAGCATCTGGCCGAGGTGCAGGCCGAGGCGAAGGCGGTGGTGGACGCGGCGCTGGGCTGACGCGTCACAGGTGGTCCGGCACGATCAGCGCGTCGGGGTCCTGACGGGGTGGTACGGCGGCCAGGGCGACCTGCACCAGCGCGGTGCGGGCCTTGACCAAGACGGACCGCCGGATGCCCTTGAGGCCGGGGTCGAGCCGCTCCTCGATCGCGGCGGCCACCTGCTGGTCGGTGAAGGTCGGTCGCGTGCCGACCGCCACCTCGACATCCGGCAGAGAGACGAGCACCGGCAGCACCTGGTCACCGAGCCCGTCGAGCAGCTGGAACCGCTGGTAGCGGGTCAGCGCCTGCCAGGCCTCGTCGGGCGTACGGCGGCCCTTGCGGACGGTCTTGTCCTGCGTCGCCAGCACCGCCTTCGCCGCGCCCTCGAGGGCGACGGTCAGCTCCCGCTCCGTGAACCGCATGCAACCACCCTCTCGCACGGCCCTGGTCCGACTCGGCTCGGCTCTGCGGTGCGGGGGCAGGGCGACGGTGACCTTTGAACCTCTCCGGCTCGATCGGAGGTTGACCACCCACCGCCACCGAGTCTCTCGACGCTCGTACGACCGATGAGTCCGGCTCCGCCGCCCGGTCGACACCGACATGACCTCAGGCACCGTCTCCCCGCTGTACGGCGACTCGTCCGCCGATGCCCCCGCCTGGGCGGAGATCGACCGGCGACTAGCCGAGGCGCAGCTCTACTGGATCGTCACCGTCCGCCGCGACGGCCGGCCGCACGCCGTTCCGCTGTGCGGCGTGTGGCGCGAGGGCACGTTCTTCTTCTGCACGGGCGACGCCGAGCAGAAGATGCGCAACCTCGAGCACGATCCCCACGTCGTGGTGACCGCCGGTCCGCTCGGTGCCGCCGGGTGGGGCAGCGGCAAGGACATCGCCGTCGAAGGGGTCGCCACCCGGGTGGCCGACGAGGCACTGCTGCGCTCGCTGGCCGACGAATGGTCGCGCAAGTACGACGGCGACTGGGAGTGGGAGGTCCGCGACGGTCGCTTCTTCGAGCTCAGCGACCAAGGCGACGGAACCCGCGACGGCGCGGTGGTGTTCCGCGTGCCCCCGGACAAGGTCCTCGTGTTCGGCGACGAGCACGGTCAGACGACCTACCGGTTTTGAGCGCTGTCCAGAGTTTCGTCGGCTGACCGACGAAACTCGACCCTGGACGACGCAGTTTCGTCGTCCAACCACGGGTTTCGTCGGCTGACCGACGAAACTCGGGCTAAGGGCTCACCTGCTCACTCGCCCACAGCCCGACCAGCCCACGGAAGTGGGCGAGGAACTCGTCCTGCTCGTGTGGTGGGTACGTCGCGGCGACGGTCTCGCGCAGCAGCCGGTCGAAGTCGTCGCCGGTGACCCACTCCAGCACCGCTTCGGGCAGGTGCCTCAGGTGCTGGTCGGACCACTCCCAGTAGCGCTCGGTCTCGAAGTGCTCGTCGGCGAGGGCGAGGTAGCGGTCGAGCTTGTCGTCGTAGGACAGCGACGCGTCGTCCGCGACGTCGAAGTAGCGCCGGGTCTGCAGGTCGACGTCGGCGCGCCGCCCGGTGACGACGCAGTACGTCGACCAACGCACGAGCGCGGTGATCGCCCACGGGAAGTAGTAGTGCAGGGAGGTGACCGCGACGTCGGGGCAGGCGTTGGCGTAGTCGATCGGGTAGACGTCGTCGCCGACCACGAGCATCTCGCAGGAGTTGAACTCCCAGCGGAAGAAGGCGTTGACGATCCGCGAGGTCGCGACGGTCTCGCGGCCGGCCGCCTCGGAGAGGAAGCCGTGGTTGACGGCGTAGCGCTGGTGCATCGGCTGGTCGGGCCGGAAGTCCATCACCATCGTCTCCGGGCCGATCGACAGCGCCCGCGCGAAGTACTCGTAGTCGACGGTCGCCTGGAGGTGCATGAGCATCTCGCCGGACTCGTCGTACGCGCGGTGCAGGTCGCCGCGGTCGTTGATCCGCGAGACACCGCGCCAGGCACCGCCGTCGAACGGCTTCATGTAGAGCGGGTAGCCCAGATCCTCGGCCACCCGGTCGAGGTCGAACTCTCGGTTGTAGCGCTCGGAGGTGTAGGCCCAGCGGACGTTGTCGACAGGGTTCTTGTACGGCACCAGGGTGGTGGGCGGCACCTTGAGCCCGAGCCGCACCAGGGCGCAGTAGGCACTGTGCTTCTCCATCGCCTGGAAGGTGAACGGGCTGTTGAGCAGGTAGGTCCCGTTGACCAGCGCGGCTTTCTTGAGCCACTCGCGCGGGTGGTAGTACCAGTGCGCGAGCCGGTCGATGACCAGCTCGGTGCGGACCGGATCGTCGAGCCGGAACGGCTCGATGGTGAGCCGCTCGCTCGACACCGTGTGCGTCTGCGGCCCGTCGGGCCCCGCGACGGTGACCGGCCCGACCCGCCGGAGGATCTCCTCGAAGGCGCGCGGCCAGTCCTCCTCCGCGCCCAGCAGCAACCCGATCAGGTGGTCCTTGCTCACTCCGGTGCCCCCTCGAGAACCTCGATGCGGATCCGCTTGTTGTCCTTGCCCTTGCTCTCGGTGCCCACGACGCGCACCCGACCCACCTCGGCGGTCGACAGCAGGTGGGTGCCGCCGTCGGCCTGCCGGTCGAGGCCGACGATGTCGATGACCCGCAACGGGTCGATCTCGCGGGGGATCAGGTTGGCCGAGGTGCGGATCAGCGCCGGGTCGACGTCGGCGTCGGTGCGGGGCAGGAAGTCGACGACGATCTCGTGCGCCTTCGCGATCTCCTCGTTGATCCGACGCTCGACCTGAGCACCTAGGTCGGCGGACCCCCACGCCGCTGCTGGGAACGGGAAGTCGAGTCGGCCCTTGAGCGGCTCCATGTTGCCGCCGGTGACCGGGATCGCGTAGTCGGCCCAGATCACGCCACACAGCACGTGCAGCGCGGTGTGGGTGCGCATCAACTGATGACGCCGGCCCCAGTCGATGGTCCCCTGGACCTCCGCGCCGACGGCAGGTGGCTCACCGTCGATGGTGTGCCAGATGATGCCGCGCTCGCGGCGTACGCCGGTGACGAAGTACGTCCCGTCGGCGGTCTGGAGCGTCCCGATGTCGTGGGGCTGGCCACCGCCGGTCGGGTAGAACGCGGTCCGGGCCAGCGCCACCCGGCCGCTCTGGCCGTCGGGCGCGCGCTCGACCTCGGTCACGGTGGCCTCGAACTCCGTGCGGTAGGCATCGACGGCGAACAGCTCGGTGTCGGCCAGGCCGGGCGGCGGCGGGTTCCCAGGCACTCCCATGGCACCGTCCTAGCAGAACCCCCCACTGTTCGCCTGCGTGTCACCTGACGGACGGCCGCCGGTAGGGCCCCGGTGGTCCCTCCCGCGGAGGTTGCAGCGGGCGGCGTTGAGCATGCCTCAAACAGGTTAAATATGATCTACTAGCTGCACATTGGCACTCGGGCCTCTGATCATGGAAGCGTGGGGGACCCTGGGATGACCGACGTACGGCGCTGGTGGCGGCTGCTGTCCGCGAGCGCGGTGCTGGCGATCCTTGCCGTCGCTGTGGTGGCCGGACTGGCGCGGACGCCGGTCAGCGCTGGGTACGCCGTGCGAGTGCCGGTGGCGGCACTGACCGCCGGGGAGCCCGAGCCTGCCGAGGTCGAGCCGGGCCCGATCCTGGCGACGTACGACGCACGCCGGGCGACCGCCTCGTTCGGTGCGGCGGCGTTCCTCGCGACCTCGACCGGTGGCCCGGCCCTGACCTACAGCGACATCCCCCAGGTCGCGCTGTCGGCGTACCAGCGGGCGTCGACGGTCATCGACCTGGCCGACGAGCGCTGCCACCTGGACTGGCAACTGCTGGCCGCGCTCGGCAAGGTCGCTTCCGACCACGGCCGGGTCGACGGCGGCGCGCTGGACGACGAGGGTGTCGCTCGCCCCGCGGTGCTCGGCCCGCGGCTCACCGGACGCGACGGGACCCGGCGGGTGGCGGACACCGACGCTGGACAGGTCGACGGCCTGCTGGCCGTCGACCGCGTGGTCGGCCCGATGATGGTCCTGCCCTCCACCTGGTCCGTGGTCGCCGTGGACGGCGACTCCGACGGCCGGCGCGATCCGCAGGACCTCGACGACGCCGCACTTGGCGTGGCGGTGTTCCTGTGCGCCGGCCCCGGCGACTTGCGCAAGCCGGAGCGGGCACTGGAGCAGGTGGGCCGCTACCACCCCGGCGCGCCGTACGCCCGGGCAGTCATGCAGGTTCGAGCCGACTACACGGCGGCCGGTGTGCTGCCCACCGTGGACTCCCTCATGGTCAAGCAGGCTGGCGCGCTCACCGGCGCACCGGTGGTCATCGACCCGACGGGTGCGGCGGCGTACGAGCCCGGGAGCACCTACCAGAGCCCCGCGCCCAACGCTCCTGGCACGCCGACGACCACGGCCGCGCCGACCTCGCCCACGGCCGACCCGTCGACCGGCTCGAACCCCACGACTCCCAGCACCCCGACGCCGACGAGCTCGCCCGATCCCACGGACGACCCGACCACCGATCCCACCGAAGACCCCACCGAAGACCCGAGCACCGACCCCACCGCCGACCCGACCGAAGACCCCACGGACGACCCCACATGCGACCCGAGCCCGACCGACGACCCGACCATCGAGCCGTCACCCACCGCTGATCCGGACCCCGGCTGCGACGACCCGACCCCCGCGGAAGACCCCTCCGGCGACCCCGAGGCCGACCCCGCCGCGTCAGACGAACCGCGGCAGGTGATGGGCCAGCTGCCGCTGCCACCAGTCCCAGTCGTGGGCCGAGTCGTAGCCCCAGACGTCCAGCTCGTGCGGGATGCCCTTCTCCGCCAGTAGGCCGTCGAGCTGTCGGGCCGAGGGCAGCGAGCCGGTCGGGTGCGTCTCCCACGGACCCTCACCGACCACGAGCACGACGTAGAGCTGACGGCGCAGCCAGTCGAGGTGGTCGCCGTGCAGGTTGCCGACGTAGTCGGTGGGGTTGGTGAAGTACGCCGCATCGCCTCGCTCGCCCCACGCGTGCCACTGCGACGGGTCGTAGTTGCCGCTGAGACAGAGCGCCACCGGGAACAGGTCGGCGCGGGTGAGCGCGAACTGCAGCGCGTGGTAGGCGCCCATCGAGCAGCCGGTGACCACCGCGCCCTGCCCGCCGTCGGCGACACCGGGGCTGTCGGTGCCGATGAAGGGCACCACGCTGTCGACGACCCAGCTGGTGTAGGCGCCGTGCCTGCGGGCCCGCTCCTCGAGCGGGATGCTCGCATCCGACCAGGTCTGGCCGTCGAAGGAGTCGACGCAGTAGAGCTTGCACCGGCCCGCGTCGACCAGGTCGGCGGCGGCGCCGACCATGCCGTTGTCCTCGTAGTCCCAGGCGCGCCCCTGCTCGGCCGGGAACACCAGCACCGGCCGGCCGTAGTGGCCATAGCGGATCACCGTGCCGGACCGACCGAAGCCGGGGGCGTCGAGTTCGACGTGGTGGCGGTCCATCACGCCGACCAGGTGCGCGTGAGCAGGTCGCCCAGATGGGGGTGCAGGCTGTCGCGCCAGCAGGTCCAGGTGTGGCCCTGCCGGACCTCGCCCCAGCTGACCGCGAGCCCGAGCTCGCGCAGGTGGTCGCGCAGGACGCGGTTGTTGGCGAGGTTCTCCTCAGCGGTGCCGCAGGTCATCGCCACCTCCGGTGTTCTCGGCGCGGCTTGCTGGGCGGCCATCACGGTGGCCACGAAGCCGGTCACCCGGTCGAAGTGCGAGTATCCCGACTCCTGCGGGTCGAGCACAGGGGTGAAGAACGAGCCCGACTGCAGCATCAACCCGTCGAAGGCGTCCGGCGCGGTCCAGGCGGCGTGCAGGGCGGCCAGCGCGCCGAGGCTCTGCCCGAGGAGGACGGGCCGGTACGTCGTCTCGTAGGCGCCGGTCAGCGCCGGGAGTACGTCGTCGACCAGGGCGGCGGCGTACGCCGGGTTGGCGGCGTACCGCTCGTCACGCTCGACCCCCGGGGCGAGCAGTGCGACGCGCATCGCCGGGCGGGTGGCGGCGTAGCGCACCACCGAGCCGAACCGGTCCATCTCCGCGCCGTCGTGCACCAGCAGCAACGGCATCGGACCGGGTCCGGGCTCCCAGACCTCCATGTCGATATCGGCGACGGTGTGCCGATGCCGCTCGCCCGCCGGAGCGGGACCCTCCAGCCACGCGGGTGACTGGTAGCCGGGCATCGGCAGCCACGAGTGCGGGCCGAAGGCGCCGTCGACCTGATGGGGGTTCCCGGGGTCGGGGACCAGGGCACCGTCGACATCGAAGAGGTACTCCAGGCAATCGAGGTCGGGCAGCCCGAGGGTCAGCTCCCAGCCGCCGTCGACCCGGCCGAGCGACAGGTCGGACGCAAGCTCCACGTCGGACCAGATGCGTACGTCGGCGTACGCGTGCTCGGGGTCACTCAGCCGGAAGACGATCGCGTCGTCCTCGACGGCGGTGGGCGCGAGCTCCGAGACCTGGCCCATCCCTCCAACCTATGTCACCAGCACGATCTTCCCGGCGCCGTGGGCGCCGACCATCGCCCGGTGCGCGTCGGCTGCCCGGTCGAGAGGGAAGGTGTCGGCTACGACCACCCGCAACCAGCCCTCCTCGACACCCTTCACGAGTTCGAACCGGGCCGCCGCACGCAGCTCGGTCCCTGGATCGGCGCCATCACCGAAGCCGAGCTGGGCGATCCCGCGCTGAGCGGCCGCGGGGCTCGGGATCAACGTGGCCACTCGATCCCGGTCCTGGGCCACCGCCAACGACACGTCCAGGACCGGCGGCGCGCCGACCGCGTCGAGCACAGCGTCCACCCCGCCGGGCGCCTGCGCACGCACCCATCCCTCGACGTCCTCTCGGAAGTCGAACGGCTCCACACCCAGCTCGCGCAACACCTCGTGGTCCTCGGGCAGCGCGGTGCCGAGCACCCGCGCGCCGCGGTGCCGCGCCAACTGGGCAGCAAACAGCCCCACACCGCCGGCGGCGCCGTTGAGCAACACCGTCTCGCCGTCCGCGACGCCGGTGGCGTGCACGAGGTGCGCGGCCGCGGTGCCGGTCAGCATCAACCCGGCCGCCTCGGGCCACGACAGCATCGCCGGCTTGGGCACACAGCTGCCCACCCGCGCGACCACCCGATCGGCGTACGCCGACCCGACCGGATGCACGATCACCTCCGCGCCCACCGGCAGTGCGCCCGCCAAGACCACCCCCGCGCACTCCCCACCCAGCTCGACGGGGAGCTTGTCCGGATCGTCGCCCACCGAACCGCTGTAGGACTTCACGTCCCACGCGTTCACCCCGATCGCGCGCACCTCGACCAGGACCTCGTCGGGGCCGGGCTCCCCCGGCTCGGCCGGCTCACCGGTCAGCACCTCGAGCAGCTCGGGTCCGCCGTACCCGACTGCCACGACCTTCCGCAGGTTCACGTGGGTGAGGCTACGTGGGTGAGGCTACGTTGACTCGGTGGCCGTCATCGAGACCGCTGGGCTGACCAAGCAGTACCCCTCGGTCACCGCGCTCGACCACCTCGACGTCGAGATCGGCGAGGGCATCACCGGCCTGGTCGGCGCCAACGGTGCGGGCAAGTCGACGCTGATCAAGATCCTGCTCGGGCTGGTCGGGGCGACCTCGGGGTCCGCGCGAGTGCTCGGCCACGACGTGGCCACGGAGGGCCCGGAGATCCGGGCGCTCGTGGGCTACATGCCCGAGCACGACTGCCTGCCCGCGGACGTCTCGGCCAGCGACCTGGTGGTGCACCTCGGGCAGATGTCCGGGCTGCCGTACGCCGCGGCGCGCGAGAGAGCGGCCGACGTACTGCGGCATGTCGGCCTCGCCGAGGAGCGGTACCGGCCGATGGGTGGCTACTCGACCGGCATGAAGCAGCGGGCCAAGCTCGCCCAGGCGCTGGTGCACGACCCGCGACTGGTGTTGCTCGACGAGCCGACCAACGGGCTCGACCCGTCCTCGCGCGACGACATGCTGGCGCTGGTGCAGAAGGTCGGCCACGAGTTCGGGATCGCGGTGCTGGTCACCTCACACCTCCTCGGGGAGCTCGAGCGGGTCAGCGATCACGTGGTGGTGCTCGACAGCGGCCGGCTGCTGCGCGCGTCGGCCACCACCGAGTTCCTGCACGCGACCGGCAGCCTGATCGTCGAGGTGCAGGGCCGGCCCGACGCCGACCGGCTGCTCGGGCAGGCGCTCGTGGACGCCGGCCTGACCGCCCGGCCGGCCGAGGGCCAGCTGATCGAGGTGGTGGTCGCCGACGAGCGGACCCCCGACGTGGTCCGCGACCTCACTGTCGACCTCGGCCTCGGACTGGTGCGGATGCAGGAGCGACACCAGCGGATCGAGGACGTGTTCCGCGAGGGAGGCGCCGGCAGTGTCCAGCCCGTCTGAGCCAGCTGAGCCGGCACGCGCGCCGACCGGAGTCATCCACGATCTCGGCTACCGGCCCTACGCCGGCCCGCGACTCGGCGAGCGCGCGGTCGCCTGGTCGTTCTTCCTCACCGGGTTGCGCAACACCTTCGGGCTCGGCCGATCCGGCCGCTCCAAGGTGCTGCCGATGGGCCTGTTCGGCGTGATGCTGCTCCCGGCGCTGATCCTGGTCGGCGTCCTCGTCCAGGCCAAGGACCTGCTCGGCCTCGACGCGCAGATCGTCCCCTACTCGACCTACCCACTCACCACCCAGTTGCTCATCTCGGTCTTCGTCGCGGCCCAAGCGCCCGTGCTGATCTCGCGGGACCTGAGGTTTCGCACCATCACGCTCTACCTTGCTCGGCCGATGCGCCGCACGGTCTACGTGCTGGTCCGACTCGCCTCGCTCGCGGCGGGGACATTCGTCCTCATCGCTTCGCCACTGCTGTTGATGTACGCCGGCGGGCTGCTCGCCGACCTCCCCGTCGGCCGCGAGACCACCCGGTTCTTCGGTGCCGTGGTGGGCGCGGCACTCCTCGCGGTGCTACTTGCCGGGCTCGCCGCCCTGGTGTCGGCACTCACCGTCCGGCGCGGGATGGCAGTGGCAGCGGTGATCGTGGTGCTGCTCGTGAGCTACACGGTGGTGGCGAGCATTCAGGGCATCTCCGTCGCCACCGGCAACGAGACGGTGGGCGAGGTCGCCGGCATCTTCTCGCCGTACACCCTCGTCAACGGCGTGCAGCACTATCTCTTCGACTCGCCCCGGGCCACCCCGGCACCGCCGAGCAGCGACGCCATGGGGCTGCTGTATGTCGCCGCCGTCGTGGTCATGGCGGGCGGTTCCGTCGTCGCGCTGATCGCCCGCTACCGGAGGGTCAGCCCATGACCGAGATCCGGATCGACCACGTGTCACGGTGGTACCGCAACGTCGTCGCGGTCAACGACGTCTCGATGACCATCGGACCCGGCGTGACCGGTCTGCTCGGGCCGAACGGCGCGGGCAAGTCGACGCTGATCGCGCTGATGTCCGGCTTCCTCGCCCCCTCGACCGGCACGGTCACGCTCGACGGCGAACCCTTGTGGCGCAACGAAAAGGTCTATCGCCGGATCGGTCTGGTGCCGGAGCGGGAGGCGCTTTTCGACTACCTCACCGGGCGGCAGTTCGTAGTAGCGATGGCCGAGCTGCACGGGCTCGCCGACGCCGGCGCCGCGGCCCAGCGGGCGCTGGCGGTGATCGAGATGACCGATGCGCAGGACCGCTCGATCTCGACGTACTCCAAGGGGATGCGGCAACGGGTCAAGATGGCCTCGGCCCTGGTGCACGACCCCGAGGTGCTGCTGCTCGACGAGCCGTTCAACGGCATGGACCCCCGGCAGCGGATCCACCTGATGGAGCTGCTCCGCACCATGGGTGCCGAAGGGCGCACGGTGCTGTTCAGCTCCCACATCCTCGAGGAGGTGGAGCAGGTGGCCAGGCAGATCGAGGTGGTCGTGTCGGGGCGGCATGCCGCGTCCGGCGACTTCGGCGCGATCCGTCGGCTGATGACCGACCGGCCGAACCGGTTCGTGCTCCGGACCGACGGCGACCGGCTGCTCGCCTCGGTGCTCCTCGGCGACGCGTCCGTGCGCGGCGTGCGGTTGCGGTCCGAGGGTGGCATCGAGGTGGAGGCCTCGGACTTCGGGCGGTTCAGCCTGGTGCTCCCCCGGCTGGCGCGTGAGCACGGCGTCCGGCTCCTCGAGGTGACTCCCACCGACGAGTCCCTCGAGAGTGTCTTCGCCTACCTGGTGTCGTCGTGAGCGTCGTCTCCAGGCCCGTCCGTGGGCCCGTCTCGCGCACCGTGGTCCGGCTCGGCGCGCGCAGCCTCTTCGGCCGCTGGCGCGGCGTACTGCTCTTCGTGCTGCCTCTGGTGCTCGTCGGGCTCGCGGTGCTGGTTCGGGCCCTGGTCGGCGAGGACCAGGACTCCGCCGAGGCCGTGGTCTACAACCTCGGCCTTGCGGTGGTCGTGCCGCTGGTCGCGTTGCTGGCCACCTCGGGGCTGCTGGCCTCCGAGATCGACGACGGGTCGATCGCCTACCTGCTGGCCAAGCCGGTCTCCCGCTACACGATCGTGTCCTCCAAGCTGGTGGTCGCCCTGGGCTCCGTGCTCGCCTTCGGCGCCGTACCGATGGGGATGGCCGGGCTGGTCCTCCTGCCCGGGTCGCCGTCGTTCGCCCTGGGCTTCTTCCTCGCATCGCTGCTCGGCGGCGCGGCGTACTGCGCGGTGTTCTCCTGGCTCTCGGTGCTGACCCGGCATGCCGTGGTGATCGGGCTGATCTACCTGCTGATCTGGGAGGGGCTGCTCGGCGGCCTGCTCGACGGCATCCGCTGGCTCAGCATCACGCGGTGGTCGTCCGAGGTGGTCGACTGGGTCGCCTCGACCGAACTGGTCGACGACCTGCCCCTGACCTACGCACTGATCGCGCTCGTGGGGGTGTTCGTGCTCGGCGTACGAGGCACGGCGAGGCGGCTTCAGGGGTTCAATCTGACCGGCGACGAGTAGCGGCACCCGGGCGCGCTTGACACGCCCTAGGGTGACGGCATGAGCGAGGGGGGCGAGGTCTCAGGGACCTCGCGTCGGCGGTTCCTGCGCCGGGCCGGGTTGGGCGCCGCGGCCGTCGGCACCCTCGGCGCGGCGGGGGCGCTCGCGGCCGCGCAGGGCCATCTGCCCGGGCAGGACAACCCCGAGGACGTCTACGGCTTCAAGCCGCTGCCGGCCCGCTCGGAGCCCGGCTTCGACCACGTCGTCGTGCTGATGTTCGAGAACCGCAGCTTCGACCACGTCCTCGGCCGGCTCTACCCCGACGGAGCGCCGCGCGGTCAGGCCTTCGAGGGGCTGCAGCACGGCGACCATCACAACCTGGCACCCGACGGCAGCCGCGTCGACGCCCACGTCTACGAGGGTTCGACCGACTGGGTGATGTCGCAGCCCGAGCCCGATCCGGGCGAGTTCTACACCCACGTCAACACGCAGTGGTTCGGCAACATCGACCCTCCGCAGAACGGCCAGCACGGCTGGCACCCGCCGTGGAACGCTCCCGCGGACGCCGCGAACCTGACCCCGACCATGTCGGGCTTCGTGCTCGACTACGACCTGCACCTGCGCACCGAACACGGCATCGAGCCGACGTCAGAGAACTACGCGGCGGTGATGGGTGGCTTCAGCCCGGAGATGCTGCCGGTCTTCAGCACGCTCGCGCGCTCGTTCGCCGTTTACGACCACTGGCACTGCGCCGTACCCTCGCAGACCTTCTGCAACCGCTCGTTCTTCCACGCGAGCACGTCCCACGGCTTCGTCACCAACGACGAGAACGGCGGGATGAGCAAGTGGCTCACCGCCGACCACGGCGAGACGATCTTCAACCGGCTGGAAGAGGCGGGGCTGAGCTGGCGCGTCTACTACGACGCCGAGCAGGTCGTGTCGCTCACCGGGATGCTGCACGCGCCCGTGCTCGCCGACTACTGGCTGACGAACTTCCGGAGCATGGAGCAGTTCCACGAGGACGCCAGCACCGGCAACCTGCCCGTCTACTCCTTCATCGAGCCCCGGATGGTCTTCGACCACAACGACATGCACCCGCCCGAGGCGAAGGTGAAGGTGGAGCGTAAGCCCGGGGATCCGCCGTACTCCTCCGCGATGTCGGACATGCGGGCCGGAGAGGCGTTGCTGGCCGAGGTGTACGGCGCCGTGCGGGCCGGTGCGTCCACGGCCGGGTCCAACGCGCTCAACACCCTGCTGCTGGTCACCTTCGACGAGCACGGAGGGATCTACGACCACGTGCCGCCACCTACCGCGACACCGCCTTCCGGCAAGCCGGAGCCGGGCGAGTGGGACTTCACCTTCGACCGGTTGGGCGGCCGGGTGCCGGCGATCGCGGTCTCGGCGTACACCCGCGCGGGCAGCGTCATCAACGATCCGATGCACCACGGAGCGCTGGTGAAGACGCTCTGTGACCAGCACGGCCTCGAACCGCTCACCTACCGCGACGCGGAGGCGCCCAGCCTGCGCAACGCCGTACACCTGGAGACGCCGCGGCAGCCCGCGCTGTGGCCCGACGTGACCCCGGTCTATGTGCCGAAGAACCCCGAGGCGCAGCCGACCGAGCCACCCACGGGCTCGCACGCGAACAATCCGCTCACCTCACCGGCACGGAGCCTGATCGGCCTGCTTCTTGCCCGCTACGAACCCGAGGCGCCGGTGCCCACCACCTTCGCCGACGCCTACGACGCGCTGCACACGCACGGCGAGTCGCTGTTCGGCGTACGAGACTGATCAGGCGGGTAGCCGATCGGGCAGCCCGAGCGACGGGAACCGGTCGGCGTGGAAGGTCACGATCTCATCGATCGCGCCCCCGCTGACGCGGAGTACGTCGACGGTGAGCGGCAGATAGGCACCCTCCTGCTCGTGCCAGTGGTAGACCCCGATCGCGGGCTGCCGGTTGGCGGAGGTCGGGACCGCGCGCAGGCCGCTCATCTCCTGGAAGCAACTGTCGACCCACTCCTTCACGACGGCGTCGCGACCGATCTGCAGGCCCGGCGTGGGCGGCATCGAGCAGCGGACGTCGTCGCGCAGCATCGCGGCGATCGCGTCGATGTCGGTAGCCACGCTGGCCTCGGTGTAACGGCGGACCAGCTCGCGCGTCGCCGCGTCATCCTCGGCGCCGCCCCAGTCCTGGCGCTCCGCGGGGAGGTGTTCGCGCATGCCGGCGCGGGCGCGTTGGAGCGCGCTGTTGACCGAGTTGACCGAGTCGCCGAGCAGCTCCGCGACGTCCTTGGCCGGCCAACCGACCACGTCGCGCAGGATCAGCACCGCCCGCGGTCGGGGTGCGAGGTGCTGCACCGCGACGACGTACGCCAGTTCGATCGTCTCCCTCGCCACGGCGGCCGACTCGGGCTCGTCTGCGTCGCGCGCTGGTAGCTCGTCCAGCAGCCGGTCCGGGTAGGGCTGCAGCCACCGCACCTCACCACCGGTGGCCGGCTCCGGGCGGCTCTTGGCCAGCAGGTCGAGGCAGGCGTTGGTGGCGATCCGGTAGAGCCAGGCCCGCACCGTCGCGCGCCCCTCGAAGGTCTCCCGGCGCCGCCAGGCACGCAGGAAGGTCTCCTGCACGGTGTCCTCGGCGTCCTCGAACGACCCGAGCATCCGGTAGCAGTGCACGTGCAGCTCGCGCCGGTGCCGCTCCGCCAGCCCCGAGAACGCCAGCTCGTCGATGTCATCCAGCCTGGTCACGTCCACGTCGTCCACCCGCAACTCCACGCTCGTCACGTCATCCTCCTCGTCGTCGCCTTTCGTAGGTATGACGGAGGCGAGCCGGAGAACTCATCACTCGTGGCCGGCGAGGACGTCATACGAGGCGAGCGCCCAGGGTCTCCAGGCGTTTGACCTCCCGCGGGAGGTCATACGCCACGGGCGTCCCCGCGATCTGGACGTATGACGTCAGGCCGCCGGCGCGACCTTCCGCGCCAACTGCTTGAGCCGCGCGCTACCGGCCCGGCGGGCCCGAGGGCCCTTGGTGGTCATACCCCACAGCAGCTTGACCTGGTCGACGACGTTCGACCGGTTGGTCGTGGCCAACCAGTCGTTGGGCAGCGAGAGCCGGACCACCTTGTGCCAGGCGGAGTAGACCTGCTGCGGCATCGGCCGCGTGCAGTAGTTGAGGTCGTACTTCTCGAACAGCGCCCGCACCTTGGGCGCTACCTCGGCGTACCGGTTGGACGGCAGGTCCGGGAAGAGGTGGTGCTCGATCTGGTGCGACAGGTTGCCGCTCATGAGGTGGATCGCCTTCGAGCCCGAGATGTTGGCGGAGCCGAGCATCTGGCGGAGGTACCACTCGCCGCGAGTCTCGTGGTCGGGGATCGAAGCCCGCTCGAAGGTCTCGACGCCCTCGGGGAAGTGGCCGCACATGATCACCGAGTGGCTCCACAGGTTGCGGACCACGTTGGCGGTGAAGTTGGCGGCCAGGGTCGGCACAAAGGCACCGAACGGCAGCGCGAGCGCCGGGTGGACGAGGTAGTCCTTCGTGGCCTGCCGGCGGATCTTGCCGAGCACCTTCCGCACGTTGTCCTTGAACTCCGCGGGGCGCTTGTCCTTGGGGATCCGCAGGTTGCGGCCCAGTTCGAGGTCGTAGGCCGCGATGCCGTACTCGAAGAAGCAGGCGTTGAGGAAGTTCCAGAACGGCTGGGCGAGGTACATCGGGTGCCAGCGCTGCTCCTCGTCGACGCGCATGATGCCGTAGCCGAGGTCGTTGTCCTGGCCGACGATGTTGGTGTAGGTGTGGTGCACCTCGTTGTGCGAGTGCTTCCACTGCTCCGCCGGGGTGGCCATGTCCCACTCCCACGTCGTGGAGTGGATCTTGGGGTCGCGCATCCAGTCCCACTGGCCATGGAGGACGTTGTGGCCGATCTCCATGTTCTCGAGGATCTTCGCGACCGACAGGCCGACGGTGCCGAGCACCCAGAGCGGCGGCAAAGCGGAGCCGAGCAGCACCGCGCGGGAGCCCAGCTCGAGCCGGCGCTGCACCGAGATGACCCGACGGATGTACGCCGAGTCGCGGTCGCCGCGGTCGTCGAGGACGTCCTGGCGGATCGCGTCGAGCTCGATGCCGAGCAGCTCGATGTCCTCGGGGGTGAGGTGGGCGGTGGGGTTGGTCTCGCCGTGTAAGGGCTTCTTCGTGATCGTGGTCATCGGGAGCGAGCTCCTTCATCGATGTGGCAGGCGCCGGCTGCGGCGCTGATACAGGTCTGGATCGGGACCCCTTCGGGGCCGGTCTCGCCGGGTACGGCGACGGTGAGCGCGCCGTTGCGCAGGTCGCGGACCGCGCCGGACCTCATCGGCACGACACAGCCCATGCAGATGCCCATCCGGCAGCCGCTGGGCATCAGGACGCCGGCACCCTCGCCGGCGTCGAGGATCGGGGTGGCGCCGTCGGACTCGACCTCGCGGCCGTCGGCGAAGGTCACGGTGCCTCCATCGCCCGGCTGTACCAGGACCGGGCGGAACCGCTCGGTGGTCAGCACCAGGCCCCGGTCGGCGTGGTGCTTCTCGAGCGCGTCGAGAAGGCCGGCGGGACCGCAGGCGTAGGTGAGCCGGTCACCGAGGTCGGGCACCAGCTCGTCGAGGAGTTCGACGTCCAGCACGCCGTCCCGGTCGTCGTACCGCTCGACGAGGGTGAGGTTGCCTGCGGTGCCGTGGGCCCGGAGCTCGTCACGGAAGATCGCCGAGGACTCCGACTGGTTGACGTGCACCAGCGTGATGTCGGTCGCCGCGGGCACGCGGCGCGAGAACAGGTTGCGCAGCATGCCGATCACCGGCGTGATGCCCGAGCCGGCGGTCACCAGCAGCAGCTTGCGCGGGATCGGGACCGGGAGCACGAACTCACCCTCGGCCTGCTCGAGCTGGATCATCTGCCCGGCCCGAGCGCGGTGCACGAGGTGGTTGGACACGACGCCGCCGGGGATCGCCTTGACCGTGAAGCTGAGGCAACGGTCGCGCCGCGGTCCGTGAGTGAGGGAGTAGGTCCGCCAGAGGCGGACGCCGTCGACGTCGACCCCGACGCGGACGTACTGCCCCGGCACGTGGCCGGCCCAGTCGCGGCCCGGCTTGACCAGGATGGTCGCGGACTCTGCGGTCTCGGGCGTGACCGAGACGATCCGGCCGCGCAGTCCGGCATCGTCGCGGCCGCCGCGCAGGGGATGGAAGACGTCGAAGACGTCGTCGAGCTCGAGCGGGGTGACCGCGGCCTCGGCCACGCGCCGCAGCGCGCTCCGCAGAGTGGGGCCCGAGGCGCGACCGCGCACGGGTCCGGAGGCGGAGATCGAGGCCATGACTCTAGAGTCCCCTATCCGCGTACGATGAACCATGTCCGGTGGACGTGAACGAACACGTCACATTTGTTCGCAGGAGACAAAATGCTCCCGACTCCGCACAACATCCGCACCTCCGACCACTCTCTGCAGCTGTCCCCCGCCGCGGTCGAGGAGATGCGCGGCCAGCTCTCCGCCGTCGCCGACCGGGTCGTGGCGGCCATCGTGGCCGAGGTGCCGAGCTATCGCGGCGCCTTCTCCGGGCCGATGGGCGAGACGATCCGCAACGCCGTGCAGCTCGCGCTCGGCGGCTTCCTGACCCTCGCCAGCCGCGGCCGGACCGAAGACCTCCGCACTCCGACCGCCCCCGCCGTGGAGGGCTCGTACCAACTCGGCCGCGGGGAGGCGCGCAGCGGCCGGACCACCGACGCGCTGCTGGCGGCGTTCCGGATCGGCGCGCGGGTCTCGTGGCGCGAGCTGTCCACGACCGCCGTACGCAACGGGCTGGGAGCCGACACCCTCGCCGACTTCGCCGAGCTGGTCTTCGCCTACATCGACGAGCTGTCCGCCGCCGCGGTCGCGGGTCACACCGACGAGACCGAGACCACCGGCCGGGTCCGGCAGCGGCTGATCGAGCGGGTGGCCCAACTCCTGCTCGCCGGCGCCCCCGCCGAGGAGGTGACCGAAGCCGCCGAACGCGCCGGCTGGGATCCGCCCACCACGCTCACGGCCGTCCTGGTCTCGGAGTCGCAGGTGCGACCGGTGCTCGGCCTCGTCGCACCCGGCACCGTCCGGCCGGCCGAGGCTCCCGGCCTCGACAGCGGCGCTCTCCTGCTGGTCCCCGACGCCCACGCGCGCCGCCGCATCCCGCTGCTGCGGGCGATCGAGGGCCGAGGCTCCATCGCCGGACCCGCCGTCCCCTGGCTCGACGTACGCCGCTCCGTCGACCGCGCCCTACGCGCCCGGGAGCTCGGCGTCGAGCTCGACACCGAGGCCGAGCTGCCGCGGCTGGTGCTGCACGCGGACGAGTCCGCCCTTGCCGATCTACGGGCCCGCGCGCTTGCCCCGTTGGAGCAGCTCAAACCGAGTGCCCAGGAGAAGCTCGCCGACACCCTGCGCGCCTGGCTGCTCCACCAGGGCCGCCGAGACGACATCGCCGCGGCGCTGTTCGTCCACCCGCAGACCGTCCGCTACCGCATGAGCCAGCTGCGCGACCTCTACGGCGACCGGCTGGAGGACCCCGACACCGTCCTCGCACTCACCCTCGCGCTTGCCTGACATCGGGTCAGAATCCTTGCCAGTCCGGTTTGGCCGCGTACTCGGATGTCGGGGTCACCGGATATCCGGGGACCGCTGAGCTTCTGGGGCGAGATCTCGGCCGATAAGCGGAGGGGTCACCGGATATCCGGTGACCCATCCACCCGGCTAGCGTCCACCACATGCGGCGGTCGGCGGGGTGGGTGGCGCTCGGCTGCCTGGTCGTGGGCAGCGCCGGTTGTGACGACGCCCCTGACCCGGGCCGCGACGTTGGCAGCTACGTCGCCCTCGGCGACTCCTACACAGCGGGCACCGGCAGCGGCGCGACCGTGGACGGACTGGCGGCGGTCTGCGGGCAGGTCAACGACAACTACCCGCGGCTCGTGGCCGAGGCGATCCCCGCCGAACTGACGGACGGGAGCTGCGCCGGAGCCCGCACCCGCAACGCGACCCGCCCGCAGACCGAGAACGGCGCGGCCGGCTGGCCGCCGCAACTGGACGCGGTCACCGGCGACACTCGCCTGGTCACCGTCGGGCTCGGCTACAACGACGACGGGTTCTTCTTCGAGACCATGGTCGGCTGCAGCACCCTCGCCGTGGAGGACCCCATCGGCTCGCCCTGCCGCGACCGCAGCGAGCGGGCCGGCGTCGACCCCGCCGCGCTGCCCGACCGCATCGGCGCCGATCTGGCCACGGTGCTCGGAGAAGTACGGCGCCGCGCTCCGGGGGCCGAGGTGCTCGTGGTCGGCTACCCACAACTGGTCCCCGCACAGGGCACCTGCCCCGAACTGCCCTTGGCCAGCGGCGACTACTCGTACGTGCGCGATCGGCTGGCGCGGCTCGACGACGCGATGCGGCGAGCCGCGGAGAACGCGAAGGCCGGCTTCGTCGATGTGATGACCGCGAGCGATGGGCACGACATCTGCGCCGGCGAGGACGCCTGGGTCAACGGCGCCCAGACCAAGCCCGGGCTCGCCGCGGTCTTCCATCCCTTCGCCGCCGAACAGCAGGCGGTGGCCGATCTCGTGGTCGCGGCGGTGGGAGCGCGCTAGAGGTCAGCGTGCACGACGCGGCCACCGACGGTGGTGAGCGCGACAGACATGGTTCGGAGCGCGTGGCCGGTCTCGGCCGAGTCCTGACCGACCGCGAGCGGGTCGGCGTCGAGCAGCACGAGATCACCCGGGGAGCCGACCCCGACGGTCGGCTGGCCGTCGACCGAGGCAGCCAGCGCCTCGGCCGGAGTGAGCGCCTGCTCGCTGTGCCACGGGTCGCGTTCGTCGGCGCTGCGGTGCACCGCGGCCGCGATGGCCAACCATGGATCGAGCGGCGAGACCGGGGCATCGGACCCGAGGGCCAGCTCGACGCCGTCGTCGAGCATCCAGCGGAAGGCGAAGCACCGCTCGGCCCGCCCCGGCCAGACCTGCTCGGTCAGGTCGCGGTCGTCGAGCAGGTGCGCCGGCTGCACGCTCGCGCGGACCCCGAGCTCGGCCATCCGGCGTACGTCCTCACGGCTCACCAGTTGGGCGTGTTCGAGCGAACCGTGCGCGCCGGTCTCGGCGTACCCCGCCAGTGCCTCGGTCACGGCGGCGTCGCCGATCGCGTGGGTCGACACCTCGAGCCCGCCGGCATGGGCGCGCGCGAGCAGCTCACGCAACTCGGGGCCGGAGAGGTTGGGTTGACCGGCCGGATGCTCCAGCCGATGCGCATCGGCGTACGGGTCGCAGCACCAGGCGGTCCGGGTGTTGAGAGAACCGTCGCTGATGATCTTGAGCGAGCCCATCGTGGCCCGGTCGTCACAGCCCGGCAGCGGGTCGCCGGTGCGCAGCCCCGCCGCGATCACCTCGTCGAGCGTGTCGGCGTACGTCGCCCAGCGGACCCGCAGCAGGTCGCAGTCCTGCGTCCACCGCTCGGCCCACGCCTCGCGGCTCCCGCCGAACTCGAAGTCGACCATGCCCACGATGCCGCGCGCCGCGGCCGCGTCGAGGGTACGGCGGAACGCCTCCGGCGAAGTGCCGTCGTTGCCGACCAGCGTGACCAGCCGCGGGTAGACCGCGAACCACTCGGTCTCACGCACCACCGAGTCGCGCACCGGCATCGCCAGGTGCAGGAGGGCGGTCGTGTTGAGCCACGCGTGGTGGCCGTCCCCCGCGATCAGGACCACCGGCGTCTCCCCGGTGACGGCGTCGAGCTCGGAGACCGTGACGTCGCGCGGCCAGCCGCCGGGCCGGTGACCCCACCCGACGATCGGGATGCCCGGCAGAGCGGTCACGCGCTCGGCGACCAGCGCGAGCACCTGTTCGGGCGACCGGGCCGGCGCCAGGTCGAGCCGTTGCGAAGCGAGCGTCCACTGGGTGAAGTGCACGTGCTGGTCCCACAGTCCGGGTGCGCACCAGCGACCGTCGGCGTCGACCTCCTCGACCCCGGTTCGGGGGTCCAGGTGCGCCGCGACCGTGGTCACCAGTCCGTCCTCGACGAGGACGTCGACCGGGTATCGCGGCGGTGACGCGGCCGGTCCGATCGGCACCAGGCGAGCGCGCCGGATCAACAGGCTGGTCACCGGCGCCACGGTAGGTCACGGCGCACGAGGGTGGGCAATGGCCCGGACGGGCGGTGCGCGGGTCATCCTCTCGACTCGGTCGTCCTCTCGCGCAGCCCGGCCGCCAACCCCGCGACCGTGATCAGGTCGACGAGCCCGCCGCCGTACTCCGCGCCAGCCTGCGGTGCCGCACGGGGGCGAGCCTGAGCCGCAGGTGCACTCGGGTGCCCGACCGCGCGGGTGTGAGAAGGAGGCACCAGCTCACCGCGGTGCGGCCTCGGGTCGAGGTGTGCACGAGGTGGTGGCCGGGCTCGAGGGCGGCCACCGTGAACGTCTCGTCCTTGCCACCCCAGTTACATGTGCCGGTCCTGGTGGCTGAGCTCAGGCGGCGCAGGGCTCCGGGCAGTCGCACTCGTGGTCGGCGTGATCGACCGGGTCGGCGTCCGGCTCGGGCATCCCCATCGGCTGCGGCCGGAGGAACACTCCGCCGACCACCGCCGCCAGTCCGGCCGCGACCGCACCGACGGCGAAGGCGACCTGGAGCCCGCCGTGCAGCGCCTCGACCGCATCTGCGCCGGCCGCCGTGAGCGTGGCAGTGCGGGCGTCGGACACAGCGACCAGCACGGCAAGGCCGAGCGCGCCGCCCATCATGAAGGAGGTGTTGACGACGCCGGACGCTAGCCCGGCCTCGTGCGGCTCGACGTCGCCCATCGCGGCCAGCAGGACGGGGTTGAACGCGATGCCGGCGCCTACGCCGAGCAGGAGCATCGAGGGCAACACGTTGATCGCGAAGCTGCCGTCGACCGGTGCGGTGGCGAACAACGCCAGCGAGATCGAGGCGAGCGCCAGGCCGACCGTGAGCGGCGCGCGGATGCCGTAGGCCATCACCAGCCGGTCGGAGACCTTGAGCGAGCAGATCATCATCACCAGGCTGGTGGGGACGAAGGCCAGCCCGACCTCGAGCGCGTCGTACCCCAGCACCTGCTGGAGGTAGAGCGCGGCGAGGAAGAACCACGCGAACATCGCGGCGGCCCAGAGCACCCCGACGACCTGCGAGACGGCGACGTTGCGAAGCTTGAAGAGCCGCAGCGGGACCAGCGGGTCGCTCGTTCGGGTCTCGCGGATCACGAAGGCGACCAGGAGCACGAGCGCCGCGGCCAGGATGCCCAGGGTGCGACCGGAGGCCCAGCCGGCCTCGTTGCCACCGACCACGCCGTACACGGCGAGCATCAGGGCGGCGGTGACCAGGACGGCGCCCGGGACGTCGAGCTTGGTCGAGCCGGGGATCACAGCGTCGGTGGGCAGGACGGCCCGCGTCGCAACGACGACCGCGAGGCCGACCGGCACGTTCACGAGGAAGATCCAGTGCCAGGACAGCAGCCCGGTCAGCACGCCGCCGAGCAGCACACCCACCGCGCCGCCGCCGGACATCACGAAGCCGAAGACGCCCATGGCCTTGGCCCGGTCGGCCGGTTCGCTGAAGAGCCCCATGATCAGCGCCAGCGCGACCGCGGAGACCGCGGCGCCGGCGAGGCCCTGGACGGCGCGACCCACGACGAGGAACTCCGCGCTCGGAGCCAGCCCGCAGACCGCCGACGCGATCGTGAACGCGACGACGCCGCCGAGGAAGACCCGGCGGTTGCCGAGCAGGTCGCCGAGCCGGCCCGCGAGCAGCAGGAAGCCACCGAAGGTCAGCAGGTAAGCGTTGACGACCCAGGCCAGCGAGGCCTGCGAGAAGCCGAGGTCGGTGCGGATCGAGGGCAACGCGACGTTCACGATGCTCTGGTCGAGCACGATCATCAGGTCGCCCAGGCAGAGCACGTAGAGCGCGAGCCACCGGCTCTTGGGGCTCAGGCCGGTGTCGGTCGCCTGGGTGGCGGGCTGGGCGGTGGTCATGTCGAGACTCCTGAGTTCTGGAGGGCTGGTCACCTACTCCACGAACGGGCGGGGACGAATACGACAGACCTCCTCAACCTTTTCGACTCATCGGTCGTCGGAGAGGTGTGGTTAGGGTCGGGCCCATGTGGCGGGTGCTCGGGGTGGCCTTCGTGCTGCTCTGCGTCGGCGTCATCGGCGGGTACGCCGTCGCCGAGCGCAGCGCCGGCGAGCCGGTCAGCAGCGAGCAGGCGGTGCCGGTGCCGGCGGAGTCGCCGTCGGTGCCCACCCCACCCGTACGCACGATCCTGCCCAACCCGGAGACGCTTCCGCTCGAGCCCGACCTGCCGGCTTCGCCTGAGGAGTTACGACCCACGCCCCGAGCAGCGGGCGTCCGGGTAGACATCCCCGACGACTGGGGGGAGCCGATCCAGGACTCGACGATGTGGAACGCCGTCAAGGACGGCAACCCGAAGAACACATACCTGCTGCGGATCACCCTCGTACGCGCGCAGAACGTCTCGGTCACGGCAGCCAAGACCGGCCGGATCGCGACCCTGGAGGAGGCCGACAGCAACGGTGGCATCGAGGACTTCGAGGTCACCGACCAGACCGACGACACCTTCGAGGCGACGTACATCGACGGCGGCTACCTGCGGGTGACGATGGAGAAGTTCATCTCCTTCGACGGGAGTCACGCCTACGCAAGCGCGGCCGTCACCGGCCGCGCCGAGGACCGCGAGGGGCTGCGCGACCTGCTCTCGCGGACCATCGACTCGATGCAGCCGCTGCCGGCCAAGCCCCGGCCCGACAAGTCCGACGCGGACCAGCCCGAAGCGAACTAGCTTCTGTGCGCGCACGGGCCACTTCGGGTCCTCCGAGCGCATGAGACTCGGGGCTGTGGACGACGACTCGGGCGCGTCGCTCCCGCACCGACGCCAGGTGCTGCGGGCGGCCACGGCGAGCGTGCTCGGCGCGGGAGCCGTCACGGCGGCCGGCGCGGGGATCCTGCGTGCCCTCGACTCCCCCGGCTCTCGACCCGGCTCACGGCTCCAACTCCAGGCCGACGGCGGCTCGCAGGTGGGCATCCTCGAACGCGACCTCCGCTCGCTGCACCTGGCCGAGTCCGAGCCGGGCATCTGGCAGACGCCGGCGCTCGACACCTCGCAGGTGACGATGGTCGGCTTCACCTGGCGCGACGCGGTGCGGCCGCCCAAGATCCTGGTCCGGTTCCGGACCAGCGGCGGCTGGTCGCTGTGGCGTCCGGCGCCGATCCTGCGCGACCTACCCGACCCACGGACCGGCGAGGGGATCGGCAAGGCGGGCACGTCGCCCCTGGTCGTCCAGCCCTACCGCCGACCCGCCGACGGCATCCAGGTGCGGGTGACCGGGTCACTGCCTCCCGAGCTCAGCATCACGCTCATCCACGCTGCCCGGCTGGCTGCCGACGCGCGGATCGCCACCGAGGCTGCCCGCTCCTCGGCGCCTTCCACACTGCGTGCCGCCGGCATCGCGGCGCCCACGATCTACAGCCGCGCTCAGTGGGGTGCGGACGAGAGTTGGCGCGATCCCACCCCGCGCTACAACAACACGATCCTGCAGGCCCACGTGCACCACAGCGCCTCGGGCAACGGCGTCGCCCAGGCCGACGTACCCGCGCTGATCAGGAGCTACTACAGCTACCACACCAAGACCCTCGGCTGGGCTGACCTCGGATACAACTTCCTGATCGACTCCTTCGGGACGATCTGGGAGGGCCGGTACGGCGGCGCCGACCGGCCGGTTCGCGGCGCCCACACCCTCGGCTTCAACGCCGCGTCCACCGGCCTCTGCGTGATCGGCGATCTCGACCAGGTGCCACCCACGCCGGCGACGCTCGACGCGCTCGCGCGGCTGGCGGCCTGGAAGCTGTCGATGTACGCCGGCGACCCGTTGGGCTCGGTCGCGGTGACCTCCGAAGGGAGCGACAAGTTCCCGGCGGGCAGGGTGGTGACGCTGCCGGTGATCGACGGACATCGCGACACCAACGACACCGCGTGCCCGGGCGGTAACCTCTACCCCCAGCTCCCGAATCTGCGGATCGCCACCGCGGCTCTCCTGGCCGCTCCGACGCTCGCGTTGGCGCAGCCGTTCGTCGTTGCCGGCAAGGCGATCCTGGGCCGGACCCTCACCGTGACCGGCGGCGCGTTCACGCCGACCAGCGCGACCGTGAGCTACCTGTGGACCCGCGCGGGGGTCCCCATCCCCGAGGCCACCGGCCCGACGTACGTCGTCGCGGCCGCCGACGTGGGCGCGCTCCTCGGTGTCGTGGTGAGCGGGTTCGTACCTGGCGCCACGCCGATCTCGCAGACCGTCACGGCCTCGAAGCCGTGCCGTTCGGTGCCCGTGGTCACGCTCCGCGCCCAGCGTCGGCCGCCGGGTCAGGTCGTCGTCCACGTCCGGATAGCCGCCCCCGGTGTCGCCGCACCCGACGGCCAGGTGGTGGTGAGGATCGGCTCTCGCCAGCGCAAGGTGCGGGTCGAGAAGGGCAAGGCGATCGCCCGGTTCACCGACATCCGCCCGGGCCGATCACAGGTCCAGGTGACGTACTCCCGCGGCACCTCGATCCGATCCGGCTCCGCGGTCGGCTGGGTGCGCTGAAGTCGCGCTAGATCCCGTGCGTCTCGACGGCGTCGAGGACCTGGTTGGCGGTGGCGAGATGGTCGCCGCGGATCTGCACCCACAGCAGGGTGTTGGAGGAGACCTGGACGACCCGCTCGATGGTGACGCCACCGCCGGGGCAGCCGGAGTAGACGACGGTGACCGACGCGTTGCCGTCCTGGTTGTCGAGCACGGTCCGGCCGGCGGTGTCGCACTCGGGGTGCTTCGGGACCTCCTCGGGCTGGACGGTGCTCGGGAGCAGCGCGAGGAAGACGCCCTCGGCCGCACCGTCGTGCGTCGCCCAGCCCTCCGCGCTGCCCACGGAGAGCGACGGGAAGGTCGCACCGTCCGCATTGGGCGGCTCCCAGCCCTCGGTGGCGTCGGCGCGGTCCCAGGCCGCCGGGACGGTGACGGACAGGGTGCCGGTGTCGTCGGCCACGGTGCGCTCGGTGGGCGCGAGTTGGCGCTGGGCGGCGTACCCGACCCCGCCCCCGAGGGCCAGGGCCACCACGGCGG